>Ga0208411_1000267_pt1 | contig 41677 bp, 39 predicted proteins | sample ETN01SmetaG_4_FD_185793 | JGI IMG/M metagenome (GOLD analysis project Ga0208411, IMG submission 185793) | Marine microbial and viral communities from oxygen minimum zone, Eastern Pacific Ocean - ETNP2014F12-01SV261 (SPAdes) (version 2) | ecosystem: Environmental > Aquatic > Marine > Oceanic ... | reverse complement strand
GTTTATCTGACTAAATGCGAATTCAATATCATCCATAATACTGCCAATGTATCATGATATTTCAACCAAACGGAAAATCACATGGATGAAATTGTTTGACTGATCGCTTCAGCACTCATTTCACAGTTAGCCTGGGCACCATCTGAAAGCCGTTTGATGGTTACTTGTCCTGACTCAATATCTCGAGGACCTACAACCATAGCTAATTGTGCACCTGTATTATTTGCCCAAGCCATGGATTTGCCGATGTTACGCTCTCGTAGTTCAAGCAAGACGGGCTGACCTGTAGCACGAAGTTCTGATACAATGGTAAGAACCTGTGAAACATCCACTTTGAAGGGAATTACTGCAAGAGTTGCAGCACTAGAGTCCTCGCCGGGAACAACTTCGCTTCTGCCACTTTTCTCAGCCTGAATCTCTAGAGCAAGAAGCACTCGGTCAAACCCTAATCCAAAACCGCAGCATGGGTCAAGTTCGTCTAGCCCAAAGAGGTGGAATAATTTGTATGAACCTCCACCACAAACTTGACCTTCACCGCCCAGTTCATCGACCATAATCTCAAACACCATTCCGGTGTAGTAATCAAGCCCTCGTGCAACGGTTAGGTCAACAACTAGAGATGGAGGATTAGCTCCCAATGATGAGAGATTATTGAGCATCTCCTCTAATTGGTCAAGCGCCCCACTTTCCACACCCATGCTTGTGATTATTTCACGGGCTGAAGCCAAAGTCTCTATTCCACCATTGAGTTGTGCAAGTGATTGTAGATTTGTTACTGCTGCTGAATCTATACCCGAATCTGCTAAACCAGCAAAATCTCCTTTGTCAAGAAGTCGCATAGCATCTCCAACTGCATCGCCTTCAAGTCCAAGGTTACTGAGAATATCATTCAAGACTCCAACATTTCCAATTTTGAGTTGCCACCCCTCAAGTCCTGCAGCCTCTACAATGGCGCAAGCAAATGCTACTACTTCTGCTTCAGTCAATGGGCTAGGGGCTCCAATAACTTCACATCCATATTGCCAGAACTCTCTATATCTTCCTCGCTTTGATTCCTCATAGCGGAAACATGAGCCGAAGTATGAGTAACGGGCTGGCTTGGGAATCTGTCCTTTCTGCTCTGCAATCATACGCATTACTGGGGCAGTTAATTCAGGACGTAGAGTCAAATCTCTATCACTTCGGTCTTTGAAAGCATACAACTGATCGACTACACTTGTTCCCGACTTCGCTGTAAATAGTTCTAGACGCTCAAAAGTAGGTGTTGCAACCCGCTGAAAACCGTAGCAAGATGCGACTTCGTCACACATTCTTTCGAACGCTAAGCGTCTTCCCATTTCCGCAGGACCGAAATCGCGCGTGCCGCGCGCTCGCTCGAACATGAAGCGGGCCGCTCACCCATTATTCTTCAAATCCGCCCCTTAATAGAGTCAAAAAGTCTCATTCTTCTTCAAAATTAAGAAGTAGGGATTTATCAAATTCAGGGGGGAAAGCTAGCCAACGGAGAAAAGCGAAGTTGACAAAACCAAAGAGAACTGTGTTAATTAGCCAAGCGAATCGGTGGTAAATTTCCATCTCTGTAATCATAAGATGGAATGTAATTGTTGATAAAATTAGAATTGAGGTGTAAACAACTGCGGCCCAACGCAAACTCGCTAGATAATTGGCCGCTGAGCCAAATGTGAATCTGTAGTGAGCGTAGTGGCACTCAATTTGACCAATTAAAATACAGGCCGCCCAAGCTGATTGAGAACGATAAGTATCAGTTAGATTAATCCAGAAAAATAATTCATACACTAAATAGGCAAAAATGGAATTGAAAATACCAGTCATATTGAATCTAATATATTCGTTAATCATCTTCTTAGGGGTCCATTGAACTGCTAGCATTCTATCGTTTAGAGTGAGCATTTTTTGCTTCACTTTACGACCGGGCGCTGAGGCAAGGCGCTTAGCACCAGTGCCTGTCTTAGAAGCCAACTTTTTGGCATTCTCTTTAGTGATTCGGCGTTTTTTATCCACTATTATCACTCCCACTCAGGCCACTCGAAGTCGTCTTCAAGTGATACAGGACCCTTCTCTAACTTGACTTCTTCGGGGATCATGATTCCAACTTGCAGAGATACAGGACCTTCATCCTCAATAATATCTGGGACTGATTCAACTGGTTCAATATCCGGTACAGCAACAGTTTCGGGTATTTGTTCAAGGAGGAGAATCTCCTCTTCACTTCTTTCAGCCCCAGCAACTGCTACTACCTCATTGTTACTTGCACCTATCGAATCAAGGTTTGATAGAGCAAAAGAAACCGCTTCCGAACTTGGCGCAACAGAATTATTTCTCTTTCTCTCCCGTAATTGAACTAGAGATTGTTGCCTCTCATGTTCACGGGCTTTGGCCTCCTCACGTTGAAACACTTCGCGGATTTCACGTTCTTTCAAACGACGATCTTGCTCTGCTTTTGCTGCTGCTGAAGGGCGATCCCAACGCCTCCAAAAATAATAGCAAAGTGGAATTGCAACTAAGGCGAGAATGACGCCCAATAAAGTCAACACAGACAATTCCATATCTCGGCGAACTAGGACTAGAACTTCAATCAGCCGTTATATTGGATAGTGCTCTTGCAATATGAGGGGGGACATCAGAAGCAAGAAGGCCAGGGCCAAACTCATTTGCCGTCATCATACCAGCGACCCTCATAACATAACAAGCAAGACGGGAAGCAGACCATGGTGTCATCCCTTGAGCAAGTAAGCCAGCAACCGCTCCAGCGAGTAAATCTCCTGTGCCACCAGTAGCCATGCGTGGGTGGCCACCAATACACTCACAGTATCTACCCTCTAAGCCGGTCAATTGGTCAACCGAACCTGTACGAATAATCACGCGGCTCTCTGAAGGAATATCCTCAGCAGCCAATATATTGCTAGGTTCTTCATCCCAAGCCCACATTCTCAATTCCTGAGCATGTGGTGTGGCTACACCTGTCAAACCCTTAGGCCACACACCTTCATCAAGTGCATAGATTGCATCGGCATCAATTACAGTTGGAATCTCTAATTCAGATAATTTTTCTATTATTTCGCGGGCCATGTTTGTTGTTTCTTCTAACCTACCCAAACCAGGACCAATTAGGACTGCATCAAATGATTTCTCGTCTAAAAGTTTGAAGATTTCATCCCGGGCCCTCTCCCCTAGATGGTCTTCATCGAACAAACGTTCAGGAATTAGGTGATCTGGCCATGTTGCTCGGTCAACTGCATTTCTTGGCATTGCGACATGAATCAAGTCACAACCAATTCTAGCGGCCGCCCTACCTGCAAGGATTGGGGCTCCGTGATATGGACCGCCACCAACTATCAACACCCTTCCTCGCTCACCCTTGTGGGCTGACGGATCTAGGGGGGGATAGCAGAGCGCATCTCCTGGTCCGCAATTTACTGTTTCAGGTGGCCATGGTAGTGGTGCCACAGTAACTTCACCTACATCGATATACAACATATCTTGCTTCTCTGCATGAAATGTTACTGTCGCATCTGCAGCCAAGAATTTCTTGGAGCCAAGGCCTGAAGGAATATCACAAGCCAGCACCAAAGGAGGATTATTCGGCTTTACCCAGTCTATCATTTTAGCAATATTTCCTCTTGGAGCACCTTTGAGCCCAACCCCTAACAAGCAATCAATAAGAAGTGATGGTGTACCAAAATCGCACTCTTCTTTCCAAACTTCTACTGATGGACACTTTGTTCGAAATGATTGAGCGACTTCTCCCTTCTGTGATTTATGGCTTGCAATTAAGCGCACTGTTCCTCCAAATTCTATCAACTCAAGAGCAGCAACAAAACCATCACCACCATTATTCCCTGGACCACACAGAATGAGAATTTCACCTTCGGGTGCCATTGTAGCTGCTTTGTGAGCAAGTGCCTTACCTGCAGCAGCCATCAAATCAGAAACTTTGACTCCTAATGCCTCAGCATTAGCGTCAAGAATGGCAACTTCACGCCAGTTGAGAAGCCAAGTCACGGGTTCACCTAATGTCACTCAAACGGCAATGCGTCTTGAACCCACCCTCAAGCGAGTTCAGCATCCAAAACTTCGCCATAGACGCCTTCCCAACCAGAGGGCACTTCGCCAACCTCAACAATTTGAGGGTCACTTCCACCTGGCAAAGTCTCGATTGAAACCTCTGCTCCTTCTGGAACATTTCGAAATAGTGGGGCGTCTCGTAACTCCCAGTTACTTCTGTTAAACAATTCTGTAATCGCATACCCTTCACCAAGATATACGGGCCTTCGTGTCAAAATATAATCATTGAAACCGATGAATAGGGCTGCTACCACTCCCCAAAACAAGAGAATGATTCCTGCCCCATGTGGATCGGAAGGATTGAATGCAGAATACCAAGGGTCAAACGAGGAAATTAGATCTCCAAAGTATGACACAATGAGAACCGTGAAGAGAATAGGGAATGCGAAATACATGATGAAATCCCAAGCTCTTGGAACCCACAAATCATTGTCACCTGTATTGATAAAATCGTCTCTGAATCCAGACATTCCATGTTTAATGAATGATGAAACCCCACCTTCAATTTCGCCTTCATCTACCATACCACGCCACTTGATGTAGCCATATTTCCAGATGCTGAAAGCAATAAATAGTCCACTAAACATTAGGCCATAACCCCAAATGTGGTCTTGAACTTCAAGGAATGCGGGGAATGCAACTCCTTCTGCATCCATTTTTATCCAAACAAATGTACTTGGCAAACCAAGAAGGAAAATTGCGGCTGCTGTAAATGCAACTGCTTTGTTGCGCTCAATCCCATGGTCAACGAAGTTACGAACGCATAGTTCGACTGTTGAAATCATTGAGGTAAGTGCTGCGAAAGATAACCCAAGGAAAAAGGCCGTCATCATTACCCATCTACCACCAGGTCCTCCGGGTGCTTGCGCGAAAACTTCTGGTAATGCCAAGAAAGTGATTGCGCTACTACCACCAGTTACTACGGCTAGTGGGTCGGGGGATGCTGCGAAAATCGCTGAAAGTACAGCCAATCCTGCTATGATTGAGATGCTGTTGTTAGCCAATCCCATAGTTGCAGCATTTAGGACGGTGTCCTCATCCTTACGCATGTACACCGCGTAAGTAATTGCCATACCCATTCCTGCAGAGCAAGACCATGCAGATTGAGAAAGACCGTTAATCCATGTCTCTGGTTCAGCAAGAAGGTCCCACTGGATGCTAAACATGAATGTTGCACCATCAAGAGAGCCATCTGAAAAGTCCATCCACAAAGCCAATGCAAGAGTTGTGAAAAGCATCACGAAAAGTGAACACATCATCCAGATGTTAACCGATTCAATCGCTTTTGCACCCTTCCAAATTGCCATGATGGTAATTGCAATAACAATGAATTGGAACATTATCACTTGACCTGGGTCGGTGAGGAAGGCATTCCAAACCTCAACGGTGTCAACATTTGCCAATCCATTAGTTGCTCCAAGGGAGAAATATTTGACACACCAGCCGGCTACTACAGCGTAGTAAAATCCGATTGCTGTTGAAATCCATGCAGTCCACAATCCCATCCAAGCAAACCTTCGACCAACAAAAATTCTGAATGCGCCAACTGTTCCAGTTCTAGCGCGTTTACCGATAGCAAATTCAGCAATCACCAATGGAATAGACCAAATGAACAGGAAGAATAACCAAGGAATCAAGAAAGTCCCGCCACCATTAGCACCCACCATTCTTGGGAAACGCCAAATGTTTCCAGTACCAATTGCTGCCCCAATAGCGGCAAAAATCAAACCTATACGGCTGCCAAATTCATCACTGCTTTTCTGCAAATGAATCACCTAACCTTGTGCCTCTTTTTTACCCATTTTAGGATCGTCTTTTCCGCTAGCCATCATGATTTTCAAAGCTACTCCAAGCCCACCCCAAACAGCACTAATTACTACGAAAAAGAGCAAGAAGGCCATGAAGGTGTTACCATATGGTGCGCGGTAAGCAATGCTAATCTCTTCATACGTACCTGCTGGTGTTGGATATGAAAATGGGAAAGTTCCCGAACGTGTACCGAGCATGGATTTGTAGTGTAATTTTCCACTAAAATCATCTGGCACTGGTAGATTAGCAACAATAGTAGTTCCCGTAGAGTTATCTTTCAGAGTACAATTGTTTTGAGTTTCCTCAAAACCAGTCATCATCCAATCCGCTTCAATCCACTCCTTGGGGCCAAAATCACTCTGTTGGCGCGTTGGCTTGACTGTCCTCCACATTACGTGAGTGTGGTTTTGGTCGTTGGTGAAGGGGAAATTAGGAGCAATACACATAGTTATTGGAATCCATCCATTTTCCGGGATGGTTAGATTATCTGAACTAATCATCCATTGGCTTTTATCAATTTCTTGAATTCCAATTTGAGCACGCTCCCTTGGGTTATCGGATATTTGAACCATATAGAATGGAATTCCAACGTTGCGTACAGCGATATGATCGATATCTTCCGGCCGTTGATGAAACGCAGTGCCAATTTCAATTGTGTAACAATAAGAGTCGTGAACACCATAATGCCAATCACAATAATCACCAGTAGTTGGGTATAAATCACTGCTTTGCATGTTTTCATAGGTGGTCATTTCAGCCATCTTGTTCCCATGATAGATGAGTTCGGCGTGATCGGGGGTTTCACAACCAGTGCAATGACCCCATGGATACAGCACCAATTCAGAATAGGAATGCCATGTTAGAGTGGCTTTGTAATCAGAAGCACCATCACCATCATCATCATTCATCTCAGTAAGGTCTTGGATGAAGCGAGTTTCTGGTTCTGAGTTTCCCCCTGCCCAATCTTCATCCACCTTACCATCATTATCATCATCTTCTCCATCAACGTTATCTTCGTTAATCAAGCCATCCCCATCGTTGTCACTCGTGTCAAATGGGCCAGTATAAACATCATTATTTGAAACTCCGGCCTGTTCTTCTTCAGAAGGAGTACAGGTGCCGGGAATCAAGGGGATTGTTGCGCCCAAAGGCCATCCCCACTCAAATTGATAGTTTCGATTCAAATCAACTCCATCACAATCTTCATCCACATTTTGTGTTAGATCTGGAAGAGGCTCTGGTGCATTATTTCTGAGATTCTTTCTCCATCCACCAGACGGACAAGATTCCCATGCTGGTTCAGGACAGAACACTTCACGGTCGTAACGATTGCCATCGACATTTAACATAGGAATGAGATAAATTTCACGAGTGTTAACTAAATCTGTAATCTGCTGTTCAGGGAAATCTTCGTCAACACCAAGATCACCAGGTCCGCACATTTCACCATCGCCATTTGAGTCTTGGAAGGTTGGATCAAGTGAAAGGCAATCTCCATCATCATCAAGTTGACCATCACCATCGGAATCCCCCCATGTATCTTCATCAATTAATCCATCACCATCATTATCAATTCCTGCTGTTCCGTAGTAATAGGCTATTGTTTCAAGGAAAAACATCGGGACTTCATATGACATCCACTCACGAGCATGATGATTGCCAACAAGTTGAATATCTGGTATATTTGCATAATTTCCGCAATCACCTACGAAATCATTGCATTCACCACCATATACGCCTTCAAGTTCCTCACCACCCCCTGTGATTTTCATCCATGGAGAGGAGTGAGAATAGTACCATCCCTTGTATGTGTCAGCCGTAGTTTCTTCTCCACGAGCATTGGTCCCACCATTCAAACCTTCATGGAAGGACATGATGTTATCGTTTTGTTCGGCCAATTGCATCATACGGTCACGCATTGAAAAATAATCATGGTATTCTTTGAATTGGATTTTATCGTTACCCCCCCATGGGTGGAAGTGGTTAGCATAATCCTGACTCCAAATATCCCCTGGCGCCAATCCACTTGGAGGGTCATCTTGAGTGTTCATCCCAATACTACCCGTAAGGGCTAATGAGTTGAGAAGAAGAAGAGCGAGGAGGATTGCTTTAGCGTTCCGCATCGCTTACACCGAAGGTGTCCAATCTGCTTTACCTATTGAATGAACCGCCCCATTGAAGATACTATTAGTGCTAGAAATTATGCATATTCATTAACCCTAAGGTGTTGATTTGCCGTTGGCTTTTCAAACGATGCCTACTCCGGCATAACTAATGGACGCGTTTATTCGGATGGTTCCCGGCTGGGAAAATTTGCTCCTAGGAGTCCAAACAGGCGTGTGGGCTGCTTTAATTGGGATTTTTATTGTGGGTATAATAGCTAGACAACTGCTAATCTACCTATTTCCATTGATAATGAAGCCGATTACAGGTAAAGTAGATTCTGTGAACGAATTTGAGATGCGCTCGCGTGTGTCTTTTGGTGCGGCAATAGCTGGATGGGTATGGGGAGTAGGAATTGACAACTTATCAGAATACTCTCTAAATGATACCCCCATCATTCTTCCACTTGAATACGAATTTTGGCTATCTGCTTTTGCAGAATTAACCTTCCTCATCGGCCTAGTTTTGGGCTTAATGCATATGGTGGACTTAGTTCCGAAATTAATCACTTGGTGGGATGATGATGGAGTGCTAGATGGTACCGAAAAGACACTGGTATCTGCAATAGAAAGCGTGTTGCGAGTCATAGTCCTATTCACTGGAGCTATTTTGATTGCAGATGCATTTGGATTCGATGTTAAAACCCTAATTGCGGGCCTAGGAATAGGTGGTTTAGCGTTCGCGTTTGCAGCCAAAGACACCCTTGGAAACTTGTTTGGTTCAATCACCTTACTACTAGACCGCCCCTTTAGCGTAGGTGACTGGATTAAGGTCGGTTCAAGTGAAGGGGAAGTCATTGAAGTAGGCATCCGTACAACACTAATGCGAACATCTGCAGATACAGTCATCACGATGCCCAACAGCACCTTAGTGAACAAGAGCATCGAGAACTTCGGCAAACGACGTTGGAGGCGCTACCAACCAATCTTCTACCTCGATTTATCAAGCAATGCTGATTCCTTAGAGGAGTTCTGCACTGGTATTTGGGGATTGGTTTGTGAACATCCAAAAACACAGAAGCATGGTGATTCATATGCCCGTGTTTCCTCAATATCCAAAGATTCGTATGAAATTGCATGCAACATCTACTGGGATGTCTCTGGGGGCAATGAGGAGAAAGATGCTCGTGAGAAGTTCTTGCTCGATGTAAGTAGGTTAGCTGAAAATATTGGACTTGAATTCTTTGAGCCACGCATGCGCGCTTCGAGAGAGTGAAGATATGGCTCAAATGATCCTGCTCAGGCATGGGCAATCTGTTTGGAATGCTGCTAACAAATTCACTGGTTGGACTGATGTAGGGCTCTCTCCAAAAGGTGAAGAAGAAGCAACTCAGGCCGGACATGATTTAGCACAAATTGCCTTTGATATCATTTACACTAGTGATTTGAAAAGAGCACAAAGAACTGCTGAGATTGCAATGTCTTTCAATTCATCCTCCAATTCCCCTCCAACCATTACCGACTGGCGACTCAATGAAAGACACTATGGCGATTTACAGGGACTTAACAAAGATGAAACGCGAGAAAAATATGGGGATGAGCAAGTTCACATTTGGAGGCGCTCGTATGACACGCCTCCACCCGGCGGCGAAAGTCTAGAAACCTGTGCAGAACGCACGATTCCTTGTTTAGAGGAATTAATCATACCCGACTTGAAAGATGGGAAAACCGTACTTGTAGCAGCACATGGGAACTCTTTGCGCTCCATCGTAATGCATATTGAAGGATTATCCAAAGAGGAAGTTCTCTCACTAGAGATTCCAACAGGAATCCCAATCATCTACGAATTTGCAAATGATTTATTCATACGAAATTAATCATAGATAGACTACAGTTCCGTCAAAAATGCGGAATTCAAAAGTAAATTCTCCAGGGTGAGTTAACTCATACATTTCTCGTATAGCATTAAACAAATTACTCCTAACTGCATCATGTAAAGAATTGATTGAAAATCCAACAATAATGAAATGTCTTGTTAAATGTCCACATGAACGAAGGTGTCTGCGAATTATTGCACCTAATGATTGAGATGTCAAATCAACATGAATTGCACAGACAGGATAACAAGCCCCACCTGGAACACCAGGATAGCAATTCATCCCACCTCCGCTAACTCCTGCCCCTTCAAAAAATCCTGAAGCAATTTCTGGGTCGTCTAATACTTCGGGACTAGGCGCCCATGCATCTACTAATTCACCACAATCATGACAAATTGTGTTATTATGAATTATTTGACAATGTGGCCTTACACCACCCCGGCAATCAGGACCGGGCACTTTCAAATGAGGGTTATTTATTGTCCCTGCACTAATCATTACTTTATGTGGTAAAGGAATCCATTGCGACATGCAACTGCAGATTTATTGACATTATATAAAATATGAAGATTTTTTTGTTAAATCAGTACTGAGGTGGGGCTCGATAGCGATATAACCAGCGTGAGCCAAAAGATGCAAGAGCAAATACTACGGCAAGAGAAAGCCGATCTGAAAATTGTGCAATCCACTGTTCAGCAAAAGGAGCGAATACCGCACCAATACCACAGACGAGAGAAAGAGCTGCAAATGTCCGTGAGCGATACATTTGCGCCTGTATTCGGTTGACATGACTCAACCACCATTTAGTCCGGTCTGCAATGGGTTCACCTTTTGCCTGAGCAATAGCGGCTTCTTCTAACACCTGTTCATATTCCCAAATAGGTACGCCCCCGCGATAACTATCAAGGGTTGAAGGAGAGGTTAGAGATTCAGGAGCAGTAGAAGCCCACCCTTCAAAGAGGGCCTTGCGAAGTGAAATTTCTATTTCTTGTTCTACCCCTTTTTCTGCACATACGGAGGCAAGAGAACGATAAGCAGCAGCAAGATCTCGGATGGAAGGATATGCTCTCGATGGTGGCAATATTGTATTGAATATGCCATCATAGCAACAACAAATCAATGACTCGTTTTTATCAAAATATACTGCACCTAATCCAAAATTACGATGTGTGATAGTTGCTAATGTGCTAGAGGTATGTGGCGCTCTCCAAAGTGTGTTTGATAGAACTCTCTCCTCGAGATTTTTTAGACGAGCATTCCATTTCCGCTCATCATTGGGCATTGCTTCCTTTGCTAATGCATGGGTATGAAATTTCCCTAATACAGCCCCAACACTGTTGCAATATTGTTCTGCTACCAGCATCTCATTCTCATCTATTGCTGCACTAATCAATTCATCAGCACCCACGCCCTCTACTTGACGGAAGAAGAGAAGTAAATCCTTCTTACCAACTTGTAGACCACCAAAAGCAGAATTCAAGTGGGGTGATTTTAGTTCAGATAAAGTACGACCATTTCCTATCTCATCTAATGGTAGCAATTGAATGGTGACTTTACGGCCGCCCTTTTCAGTTAACAAAAATTCAAGACTATCTGTTGATTTTACTCTCTCTATTTTACCCCCATCAATAATTGGAGGAGTTCCCCAACGAGTTCCACCTCCACCCATTGGGATGACCTTTTGCCACCAATCAATAGATTCAATGTCTCCAGTTGGCCAAAAAAAGAGGTGGCTTCCAAATTTAGTGTGTAATCTCCACGCCTCAAATCCTTCAGGAACTTGACTAGCAGCGGGATCTAGTGATTGAGCGATACCGCAAGGAAACCAAGGTTCATTTTCAAATGATTCAAGGCTCAATTGTTGGCTCATAGTCCCCACCCCTTACTCTCGGCAGGGGGCTATTGCCTTTGCTTCTACTGCTCAACACCCTGAACATAGCGAAGCATTGACAGCACATGCTTGAGGCGTGGGTTTTGTGAGCGAAGCGGCAAAACCCCTCCCACTAGCCGTTGATTTAGACGGCACACTAATTCTAACTGACATGAGTTGGGTTACCATAAAGCGAGTACTTTTCTGGCGGCCTTGGCTAATACCGTGGGTATTTTTCAAAGAAATTACAGGTAAACGTACTATCTGGAAACATAGACTTGCTGAGAAATTAAAATTTGAACCTAGCGAACTTACCTACCACGAAGAATTTCTTACTTGGCTGAAGGCTGAGAGAGAAAAACGAGATGAGATTGTCTTGTGTACTGCCTCGACTCTTTCAGTTGCGGAAAAAATTGCAACACATGTAGGTCTTTTCGATGATGTGATGGCTTCTGAAACTGGGGCAAATCTAGCCGCTGCAAACAAAGCTGCCGCTCTAGTTGAAAGATATGGAGAGAAAGGATTTGGATACGCTGGAAACTCAAGATCTGATTTAGCCGTATGGCCAGATGCTGGAGAAATTGTTGTGGTCAATGCTCCTTCATCTGTACTAAATAAAATCAGAAATAATGCTGATTTAATCTTTGATTAAAGGAAGGAATCTACTTCCCTCCTTGAAATCACCAGTATCTTGTCAGGGTAGGCATGAAGAGAGAAGTCATCCTCCCCCCGTTCGCGGCGCCACAAAATAGCGTACCTGAGGGATAGGATGGGCAGAATTGGAAGAACTCTCGATAGCACTGCAAAGTGGCTTCTAAAATGGCGAATCATACGTGGCCCTGCACGATTAATCGCCAACTCACGATATGCCTATAGCATCATCACACGAACTGACCGCATTCGAACAAATCGACTAAGGGATCGGCTGAAAAAAGATAAGTTGCCAAAACATGTTTCAATTATCATGGATGGTAACCGTCGATTTGCATGGAGTCAAGATTTAGAGAAGAAAATTGGACATAGACACGGGAAAGATAAACTCAAGGATGTTTTAGATTGGGTACTTGACTTAGGAATACCATACCTTACAGTTTATGCCCTTTCTACTGAAAATGTTAGTTCACGAGACAATGAGGAACTTGATGAACTGTATGAACTCTACATCAATGGTTTTGATGAGATAAGAACTGATGCGAGAATTCATCAACACAATGTCAAAGTCCAAGCAGTTGGAAGATTGGAATTACTTCCAAAAGACGTACAAGATGCAATAAAAAGAGCCGCTGACGAAACATCTGAATACGATGATTTCCTCTTTACAATATGTTTGGCCTACGGAGGAAGAGAAGAAATTGTTGACGCTGTTCGAGATGTTGCACAGGACCATGCCAAAGGAATAATTACTCTTGAGGACATCAATACAGAAGCAATTTCTAATCGCCTTTACACGGCTGAACTTCCCGACCCCGACTTAGTAATCAGGACTAGCGGTGAAGAGAGAATTTCAAATTTCCTTTTATGGCAAATAGCATACTCCGAACTTCATTTCACTGATGTTCACTGGCCTTCATTCAGTCGTAATGACTTCTATGATGCCATTGATTCCTATCAAAAACGCAAACGTAGGTATGGAGGGTAATCCTTGACGGATGGACCCTGCCCAACGTGTGGCACTTATCGTAACCCTGCACTAACCGTTGATGCTGTAGCAGTACGTGGTGAGGGTGCTGAGCGTGAAGTTCTCCTAATTCAGAGAGGACAAGAGCCTTGGAAAGGATCCTGGGCTTTTCCAGGTGGTTTTGTAGATGAAGGAGAAGACCCAGAGATTGCTGTCTTGAGGGAATTAATGGAAGAGTGCAATTTGGATGGCAAGGTAAGAGACATCATTTCTGTCAGAGGTAAACCTGAACGCGACCCGCGCGGACATGTTGTAACGATATTCTACTCAGTGGAATCTGATGGGGTACCTATTGCTGGTGATGATGCAGCACATGCTGAATGGATAGTACTTGATGATGTAAAATTAGACAAAATGGGTGCAGACCATTCAGAGATAATTCGACTACTACAAAACTCATAATTACCACGGTAATGAATATAGCATTGATGATGGTCGGGAGACTATGAGCGCATTATTTACAATGGACAGTTACTACATTCAAACAAAATTTTGGAGAGTTTTTGGTAACGCTTTTTGGTTCAAAGATATGAATGATCAAATTGTTGCCTATTCAAAACAAAAGAGATTCAAATTTAAGGAAGAAATTGTACTGTATTCCGATGAATCATGCGCCCAACCTTTGATTTCCATTAAAGCTAGAAGCATTATTGATTTTGGAGCAACTTACGATATTGTTGATATGGCAACTGGTCAAAATCTGGGGGCTGCACAACGAAAAGGACTCAAATCAATTTTCAAAGACACTTGGAAAATTCTTGATGCAAATGGAAATGAATATGCAGAATTTGTTGAAGATAGTAATGCCATCCTAAGGAGATTTGTCCCATTTATCCCGGCGAAATACCACTTTAGTATCCAAGGCCAGCATGATATTATGATGGCTCAAAGGTTCAATCCTATCATCTTAAAGACCGATGTGATGATACCTCAAGGTCACCCAATAGATAGACGAGTAGTAGCAGCAGTTGCACTCCTAAATTCAGCTATTGAAGGTAGACAAAAACAATAATTCAAGTAAGGCCAATGCCTGTGAATTATTCTTAATTTGCTAAATTAAAACACACTGAATTATACGCTACGCCGTCAATGTAAACATCAGTATGCCACTTACCAATGTAAATTGCTTCAGCAACAACAATTTCCCCAGCATCTCCTGGCCAATCTAGATTACGATAACTAGGTTTACTTCCATTTGTGATTAGTTCAAATGGTCCTTCATGATGACCAAGACCTAATTCGTCAATCAAACGGTGCATGGTATGTCGCACAGTAACCTTGGATTTGTTATTATCTACTGATTAATGTTAATCTTCATCTAGAATATCATCTGTTTTAACAATAAAAGAGAGAGATTCAGAATTTTCAACTGCAACTAAGCCTCGAATATTATGGATATCACGAAGATATTCTGGTGCTGTTGCTACCTTTACTCTACTATCTTGAATTTGAATTAAGTTTCCAGGGGCTACTTGAATTCCACCTTCTGGCAGCCAGAGTCCAATAGCACCAATTTCTGAGTGATGTGAGATAATCAATAACCGACCATCTTCATCTTCATCAATACGTAACACAGTGAGTGGTGCCCCATCGGGGATTAAACGAGAGGCACCTTGCCATTCAGTCCAAGTTTCATCTAATGGTTTTGAAAGTTCAGCAGCACGCTCATCAATATCAGAAATTAGTGCTTCAAATTCTTCAATTACATCTTCATGAATTTCATTCAATCCATCTAGCAATTCCCTTAATCCATCATATTGTTCTTGTTCTTGATTGCTGATTGCAGTATTTGCTAATAGAAGATGATCTGCCAACATCTCTAACCGGTCATCCTGTTTGGATTCAACAGCACATTCCATTGCTTCATCAAGCACCTCAAGTGCTAAACCTGGACAATCTACTGTTAGCAAGGCATTTCCAACAGATGTTAAGATATGAGCCGCCTCAAGTTTGTTGCTCTGAACGATTGGAATGCCAGCTTTAATGTGTGCTAATGCGAGTTCTTCATCACCATTTAGATGCCTCGAAATACCAGCCAATACAAGATGTGGAAGGCGATTTCCATCAATAACCTGAGATTGTCTATCTGACATTTCAAACAGAGATGCTGCTCTGTGCCAATCATTGGTTGCCAATGACAACATTCCAAGTTGGTGCATCGCTCTCATCTCCGACTCAACATCATCTACAAGAGTAGCGGAATGTAAGGCTCGTGAAAGATGGAGACGGGCTAGTCCAATATTTCCTGACATCTTTGCCATCACACCAAGTGCTGATTCCATTCGATAGAGGTGACCTGCCATTGCACGATGAGCTATCTCAGCCACCTCTTCATCGAGAGGGGCTAATCCAAATCCTGTTTTTTCTAGAACCTCACTAAGAATATTTGCTGCTTCATCATATTCTTGCTGAATATTATCTGAACTGCCATCAGAAGAAAGAGAGGTTAGGTGTTCATCTAATGTTACAACTGGAGCGCAAACCTGTGGCAATTTTCCTAATTTCTTTAACATCGATTTCTTCACTACTTCTCCATTAATTGAGCGCATTAGAGCACCAATCATTTTTCGCTCATTAGAAATATTTTCGCCCGCAATAGAAGGGGTAGAGGGGGTTTGTGAAGTTAGGAGAGAATCAACCATCCAAGTTAATTTAGCTTGGATATCATATTGCCCCGCCCTGCTGATAGCATAACGCATTTCAGCAGCTCGTACACGCCTAGATAGACTCCTCAATCTAGTGCGTTGGCCTCGTGAACCTAAATCTGCAAGTCTTTGAAGAAAGGTAGATGGGGGACATGTATCAAAGTTAGAATTGAACTTATCACCCGTAGTTGTCATCTTATAATCATCAGATACGAGTGTGACTTTTCTTCCTTCCATGCACATTTTTGATGCTAGAATCATTAGTGAGAGATCTACGTCTTGTGGTGATGCTTTCTCTCCTATTTTACTGGCAAGTTCTCTTACCTCTTCATCCTCAACTGTAACTGTGATTAACAAATCACGCATTTTGTCAAGTAAATTTGGTTTGTCATACCATCTTTGAAAACGAACATTACGGACTTCATCATGAACACCAGGAGTTACATATAGGCCATTTGAACCCTCTTTCAAAATGGTTGCTAAATCATTGATGAAGCCATCTGGAGCCATTGAACCAATGTGGATGAAGCAATTGGAATCGACTACCCACACATGAGCCATGGCACAAATTACTGGCCACTCATAATTGATTTTTTCCTAATTAAAATTAGAAGTGACTCATGATTTTTTCTTATATCCAAGCATCATTAGAGGCTGTTAATTCACTTTCTGTGCCACCTGTATTTACAACTCCGCTTGGCTCAATTATCAAAATTTTGCATTCTTCTTCAGCAAATGGTTTGTGGTTAACTCCCTTGGGTACCACATACATTTCACCTTCATTCAATTCAACGGTCTTATCCTCAAACTCAATTTTCATCTTACCTTCAATTACGATGAATGTCTCATCGGTATCATCATGATTATGCCAAACAAAATCACCCTTGATTTTGACTAATTTAATATGATAATCATTCATTTCTGCGACTATTTTTGGTGACCAATGTTCTGAAAACATTGATAATTTGTCTTTCAAATTTATTTTTCTCATATTATTATCACACTACCAATAAAAATCTCTGACTTTCAATTATTTACTACATCTTTCCTATATGGGAACACTGTTCTTCTTCGAAGTGGAAATATGCTGCAAATAATAATGCAACCACTGGCAATAAAGTCCCAAATCCAGGAATAAATTGGAAGCCTTCGGATTCATTTTCATTCAAAACACCTTCTTGTATAGTGAATTGATCTCCAATTGTACCATCAATTCTGTGGTGGGTGAAAGTTAACTCTCTAGATTCTCCGTTGTATACTAATCTCGTCCACCCATAGGTACTATTCTCGCGAAAAGCACTCCATTCTGGTTGTGGTTCATCTAATTCTTCATATGATGAACGTCCAGCAATTCCTATTACTAAATGAATTGGTGCATGACCCCTAGAAAAGCGGTCATTAATGCCATTATTTTGCACCAATTCGTCCAACACTGGCCAAGTCCTTTCATAGAAATGATCATGTCCTGCAATCACTAAATCCACTCCTTGATTAACATATAATGTCTCAAGAGCCACCCTTAACTCAACCTCTGAACCATGGTAACTATTACTGGAATACATCGGTTTATGCCCATATACAATCACAAATGGTGTCACATCACGATTTACTGAAGTAAGGTCCTGCTCAAGCCAAGAATATTGAGCGCTACCTGGTGTATAATCATGTTCAGTTGACATGAATACCATATGAACACCTGGAACATTACGGCTAAACCAAAATATTTCTGATTCAATTTGACCATCTGAATCGAAACGGTGTTCATACGGTGTAAATTCATAGCCCGGTTCATATTCATGATTGCCCACTGCAGTAATCCAAGGAATTTTAGTCATGCTTAACTCTTGATTTTCAAACCATGAATCCCAAACGGATTGCTCTCCATCAGCATAAGAAATATCTCCTGAAATAGTAACCATTTGTGCCGCGCTATCTGCAATTATTCCTTCAGTAACGTCAATTGCCGCTGATGAATCGCCATGATCAGCAATAGCAATCCATTCAAATTGGTTTGCTTCCAAATTAATGGGTGTAAATTTGTAATCCTGCGACCAAGTATTTCCGTCACCCACACGATATGTCACCTCTTCTCCAGGAGTTAAACCTGTCATGCTTGCCATGTGGAACGCCATATCATGATTATAACAATACGAATACCCATCAGAACTTTGTCCATCCCATTCAACAACAGCATTACCTCTACCTGTTGTGGCCCACATCACCACAACTTCTGAAGGGTCATCAGTCATTTGTAGATGAATTTGACTTGGCTCATTGTCACCTACCAAAGTACCAGGGCATTCTTGCAACGTTTCGCCTAAGTTTTGCGCAGATGTTAGTGGCACTAATAGAAGAATTAGTAGTGTTGGTAATAACATTCGCATAGTTCTTCATTTTTGGGAAAGCCAAATTATATTTGTGCTTATCTAGTGAAAATTAACTAAGAACTATTGACAAATATTAGATTAATGAAAAATTGAAAGATTAGGAACCAAATAAATCCAACAACTGCAATCCAAATTATTGATGGCTCTTCACTTCCTGAAATGTAAGAGTAAGCAATTATGGCTACAGCTAAACCTGCTACAAACAAAATACGATAGAGAATTGTTGCCCCTACTCGCCCGCTTGTGGATAGGGCTTTCCATCCGTTGAATCCAAACCACTTCTGTATTAGTCCCATAATTACACATTTGGCATTAGGTTCTTCTTCTTATCTTGCAGAAAATATTATTTTCCATTAAATTAAGTACTGACAATTCAAGATAGTATTCGCCTCAACTCGGCGTCACAATTACTCCAACCTACTGCTGCATCGCTACCACGTCTGCGCATTTGCACTGCTTCACGCCATGCTGCAACCTCATGATTCAACGCAGGGCCCTTGATAGTAGAATCAATCCTGAAAAGAAGGCTGCTACCTAAATGTGCATCAAGAAACCCTCTTTGAGCCTTAGAAACAAGAAGAGTGGGTATGCCTTGGCAAACAGCCTCATGAGCTAAGGTTACGGATTCAGAAAGTACACCATCAAATTCTGAAATATACCTTGGAAGACCCCATGGATCATTGACGGGTTGGTCTTCTGTCATTGTCACAACCTCCATCCCTAAATCAGAAATCAATGGGGATGCTGACACCAACTCATCCTTATCATGAATCCCCCCGCCCAATAAGGCACGATGAAAAATAGTTGGGACGCCATCCTCTTTTGCCTTTCTCGAAGCTGATGGCTGTGTCAAATATACATGAGGTAACTCGCCTTCTAATTGATGAACAATGATTCCTTGTTGCTTACATGCAGCAAGAAAACCACCATCTAGGTGCTCTCTCCAATTTGCTGACAAAATTACCTCTGTTGCAGAAGAAAGTGCATGCCTGTGAGCAAGATGATTGACTTCTGTATCTGTGAGATAAATGCGCCTCTCAATTTTTGCTTTCTTGGCTGCTAAAAGTTCCAATGATGCGCCTTTGCATACTATTTTCTCTATTGGTTTTCCCGTGAGGTGTCGCCGTTTGAGAATTGCTTTGACTGTTCTAAGTCGCTTGAAAGCCCGTATTTCACGCTGTATTGGAAATATTTTACGACCAACTGGTCGATTGACTCTAACGAGGTGACGTTGGGGGAGAGGATTATTTGGATGAGAAATCATCATATCGATTTCACTTCTTTTAGTTGCCACGATTATATCAACTGGACTACCCTCCTGAATGAATGATTGAAAGAGTTGCAAGTGAGCAGGGTGATCAAGCACCCAGCAGGTTGGACCGCCCCCCATGAATGCGGATTTGTTGTAAGGGTCATAAAAGAACGGTTAATGGATAGCCATCCCCTCCCAGCATCATGGCTAAGGAACGCATTGAGGTTGAAGGGGGTAAGACATACGGACCTTATTCACCAGGAGTAAAGGCGAAGGGGGTTATTTGGTTAGCAGGACAAATTGCACCAGAAGCGGGAAACGACACTGCATCACAAACTGCTGCCAGCCTTGAGAAAATTGATGCCTTGCTATCTGCTGCTGGAGTATCTAAGAATGAGATTTGCTTTGCTCAAGTTCTACTAGATGACATCAATGATTTTGCACAGATGAATGAGATTTATTCCGCTTGGCTAGAAGGCGTGGAAATCCCACCTGCAAGAGCAGCATTTGAGGCCGGAGCATTACCACGCGGAGCTAAAGTGGAAATTGTTGTACAGGCTATTGATGGCAATTGCTGCTAGCCCCTGCAACGGAGTCACTTTTAGCAAAAGGGGACTCGGAAGAATACATGGAGAGTGTTGAATGGCCGCTCGGCCTAGACCGAAAGAAGGCTGCTGCAGCCTTCAAGGCGTATGATATTCGAGGAATTGCTGGCGACCCTCTTACACCTGATTTTGCCTATCGTCTAGGTCAAGCACTAGCAACATTCCTTGATTGTAATGCACTCGCTGTTGCTCGCGATATCAGAGAATCTGGGCCTGCTCTTCATGCCGCTTTTGTCAATGGCTTAATGTCTTCAGGAGTTACAGTTCATGATCTAGGAATCATGCCCACAGGAGCACTCTATCACGCCACTGTTGCATTGCCTGTTGACGGAGGAGTAGTCATCACTGCTAGTCACAACCCACCAGAATACAATGGCTTCAAAATGTGCCGTGGTTCAGCAGCAATGGCAGGTCAAGAGTTACAAGATTTGTTGGCAGTCTTTGAATCTGGCCAATTCAAAACAGGTGAGGGTGAACACATACATGTCGAGAACTTTCAAGAGGATTATATTGATGCAATCGTTGCATCTACAGGTAAACCATCTCGACCTGTTAAAGTGGTAGTTGATTCAGGTAATGCTGTACCTGGCCCCTTCATGAAAACAATTCTCAAGGTACTCGGAGCAGACTCTACCTGTATTCTATGTGAATGGGATAACACATTCCCCGTCCACCCCCCTGACCCTACTCGTCCAGCAAACATGGAATTGCTCGGTCAAATTGTTAGAGAAGTTGGAGCAGAATTTGGAATTGGGGTTGATGGAGACGGAGACAGGATGGGGATGGTTGATGAAAATGGAACATTCATTCATCCTGACAAACTATTGGCACTTTTTGCATCTGATATCCTTTCAAGAGTGCCTGAAACAGCATCTAAGGAGGCACGTACTGTATTTTACGACGTAAAATGTTCTATCGCTCTAGAGCAAACTATTCGCTCTGCTGGCGGTATTCCAAACATGATGAGGACTGGACACTCATTCCAAAAATTAGCACTAAAAAATTCACCTGAGACACCTCTTGCAGGAGAAATGAGTGGTCATTTCTTCTTCAATGACAAGTGGCCCGGATTTGATGATACACTCTATTGTACTGCTAGAATGCTAGAATTGGTGGGTCGAGATCCATCGCCATCAAATGGAGGCCCTAGTTTTTCTGAAAGACTCTCTATTATCCCAACATACCCAAGTACTGGTGAAGCAAAAGTTCCCCTAACTGGTGAGCGTGAGGATACCATGTCTTTTGTTGAGCAGGTCTTTTCTGAGTATGAGATGTCAACAGTTGATGGTGTTAGAATTAGCCTTTCAGGTGACAATTGGGATGGCTGGTTCCTTTGCAGACCATCAAACACTGAACCCATACTAGTTATGCGCGCAGAAGCCACAAATGAAGAAGGGTTGGCTAATATTAGACAATTAGTACACGAAAAAATCGGGGCGAAAATTGATTTGACAATGTTCGATGAATCCTAAGCCCAAGGATCTTCATCATCTGACCATTCTTGTTTTTCTTCGGCAGGTTCTGTTGTATCTTCACTTGAATCGTCCTCAGTTGCCTCAGCAGTTTCTTCCTCAGAATCTTCAACTTCGCTTTCTTCAACATCTTCTGAGCCGCCCAATAACGTCATTGCAAGATTGGTGTCCATGTCATTCATCAACGGATCTGATGATGTCTGCATTGGCTCATTTGGAGGAGTTGGTGCATCTGGGATTGTTAACACATCAACAGCTTGAGTTGCTGCTGATAGTGTGTTTTCTGTATTTGGCGGGGGTGGCGCCACATATTCTTGAGAAATTTGCTGGCTATATGAGGCTTCAGAAATTGGAGCAGCGATAGTTTCCTGCGTAGAATCCTGTTGCCATGAGCGAGCTATTTCCCCAGCGCGGCTAACTTCTTCATCATCATCCTCGTATTCATCCTCATAATCCTCATAATCATCATTACTACGTAATTTTATGATAATTACAGCGAATACCATTACGAACATCATTGCAATTAATGCACCAAGACCTAGCCCTGCAGCAAGTCCTCCATCAACAGAGTAACCAGAAGATGAATCCGAGATTACATGTGATTGATTCCAGCGCAAGGGATCTGCAGGGAATAAATCTGCACCTTGAGACACATTCCACGGACTTGCAGATAATTCGTCCATAGGGTCTGACCAGCCATCATTATCTGTATCTGGGCAACCTAATCGGTCATGTTCTGAACTACCTCTGATTGTAGGGCAATTATCGCCATTTTGACCACTCGGCTCATCACCGAATTCATCCATGTCACTATCTCTCCATTGAGTTGGTTCTGTAGGGAATGCATCATAGTCATCTGACCAGCCATCACCATCACTATCAGGGCAGCCAAATCTATCCTGCCATGAATCACCTGGCTCATCTAGACAATCATCCCATGGCTCCAATCCACCAGTTGCATTCTCATCTTCCCAACCATCACCATCGCGGTCTAATGGATTTCTATCTGAATTGGTTGCACCAGGAATAAACTCGCCTGGCCAATGTGCTTCTCTGGAGTCGTTCCAATGAGGGTTAGCCCAGTTATCACCTAAGCCATCACCATCACTATCATGCCATTGAGACCAATCGGATGGGAACATATCGCCGTCATCTGAAGTGCCATCTCCATCTACATCGGGACATCCAAGTACATCGCGCCAGGAATTGCCCCAAGTTTCTGGGCAGGCGTCTCCATCATTGCCGCTGAGATTATCCCCGTATCCGTCTCCATCCAAATCAGTTTGTTGAGTTCCATCGTCTGGGAATTCATCAGGGTTATTTCCTTCATCAAAGTCACCCCATCCATCTCCATCCCTGTCTTGGTATTGTGTTTCATCAAATGGGAGATCATCACCTTGAGTAGCACCCGATGAGGAGTTATCCCCCCACCCATCACCATCACTATCTTGCCATTGAGTTGGATTATTGATGAAATCATCCGTAACATCAGACCATCCATCACCATCTGTATCAGGGCAACCTGGATTGTCAAACGTATCAACTCCGGGCAAAGTAGGGCAATAGTCCATATCTACTGCACCAAAGACGTACTGGCCAAGTCCTAAAGTGCCGAAATTAGAAGTCAAATCATCATCATTCCAATTGTCGCCGTAACCATCACCATCACTATCATTCCATTGAGTGGGCTCTATTGGGAAAGCATCTCTTTGGTCAGACCATCCATCACCATCAGTATCTGTACAACCAATCAAATCAATTGTTGAAGTGCCATTGATTGTAGGACAATCATCTGCTAGGTTGCCAGTTGGGTTATCTCCGTATCCATCACCATCTTGATCACGCCATTGTGTCGGCTCATTTGGATGAGTGTCGTCAACATCAGCATAGCCATCACCATCAGCATCAGGACAACCGATGTGTGGAGATACTGTGGCGTTGCCCCATACTTGAGGGCAGTCATCTTCTTCATTGGGGACTCTGTCATCATCGTCATCTTCTATGAGTCCCTTCCAAACAAAGATGTCAAAATCTCCTGAACTGGAAATATCATCAGAACCAAATTCTGCTAATCCATTACTAGTTCCCTTGAATCTACCAGTAGTGTGTGTAATGTTTTGAGAATCAATATCAATACCCCAAGCACGGTCACCAGCAGAAGGGCCACCTGCAACAAATACATCATCCCAGTTGCCAGTGGATGCAGAAGATACTGCAACAAAGGCATCTGATGGGCCGCTCGTAGAAATTAATTGGCTTGCTCCTGTATTTTCAAATGTTGATGAACCTGCTATTTGGCCTACAGTATAGACTGCAGATTCATCAGGTGAAAGAGCGATTGAGAAGCCATTGTCATCACTTGCCCCACCACCTTGTTTAGCCCAAACCCAAGTATTGTCACTGGCCACTTTAGCCGCAAAAACATCCGAGCCACCTGAATTAGAAGTTAGGCGATGAGAGCCAAAGGCAGCCAGTGAGCCCTCAAACTCACCCACAGCATAGAGTGCATCTGAAGAATCCACGACCATATCACGGAGTGTGTCTGTACCAGTTCCACCAGCAGAAATTACCCATTCTACTTCGCCACCATCTGTAATTTGCATTATCCAAATATCTTGGGAACCTCCACTAGATGTAATTGTAGTTCCTCCAATGAATTCAACGGTATTTGCAAATGAGCCGGCAATGTACCAATAATCTCCAGTCGGGCTAGATGCTACAGCAGTAGCCGCATCGGATTGAGATGAGCCACCCCAACCATGTTGGGAGCCCCATGTCCCATCTAAATCAAGGAACCCAACATAGGCATCAGTAGTTGTGAAGCCTGAACTATCTTTTGAACTCTCGTAATACCAATCACCTTGAGAATCGGTATAAGCGAAAATCTTGCCATTATAGGAACCTGAAATTGTAATTGAATTATTGAACACCTTGATGTCTGTAGTCAATACCTGTCCAAACTGTTCAACATACTGGTAGGTGTTTAAATCTAATTCTTCTATTTTATTTGAGGTCTCGGCCCACGCCCAATTACCACTACTGTCAAGTTTACCAACAAACATATCGTAAGTTGATTGAGAATGGGCATTAAGATAATGGGAACCTAACTGAACTGAAGGTGATGTTGAATCTTGATTGTTAATGAAAGGTCCAGTAACATACACGTTACCGTTCGAATCGATATCAATCCCTGCACCCCAATCTTCGTGGCTTCCTGCTATTTGAGAAGCCCATTCCCAATTTCCTAAGTTATCCATTTTTGCTACGAAACCATCTATTCCTGCAACAGAATTGAGTGTTGTTGAGCCAAATGTTGCAGAGCCTGAAAAAGAGCCTGTAACGTATGAATTGCCCTGTGAATCAAGAACCATGTCCCAGGCCATGTCTGAACCAGAACCACCAGCAGAAGTGACCCAAGCATCAGCTGCAGAAATTTTCGCACTAAATTTGGGTTCATTTTCGAGGCTACTCTCAGCATAACTTTGACTCATTCCGAATAATAGTGATGTTAGCATCACTGCGGAAATGAACAGGCTTAGACTGGTCCTCATCAACGGGTCAGAAAAGGCTTCCCATTTTATTGTCACCCTTAGTTGAATACCTTTTGACGTAGTCAAATTAATGTATTTTTCTTTTGGATATGAAAGAGGCATAGGTGATTATTCCATCATCAATTGCAGTTAAAGTCGACTTGACAATAGCATCAAAATCATGTTCCAAAGCCCCTAACCCCAGTTCAGAAAATGAGACCTGCTTCGTCCTCCTCAACAAATTAAGTCCGAACAATGCTCTACGTAATTTCTTAGCATTAGAGCGCATAATTGATGGCTCAATTTGGGCTTGTATAACATCAAATCCATTAGTTTTCAGAAGAGTTTTCCAATCATCTAATGAATAAGTTGAGTCGTCCCCAAGTGCTATGTTGAGAAACTTGTTTACCCTTGCATCAAGTTTCGAAGAATCTGTGATAACTATCTCTGAATTCAATAGAAATCCACCACCTATAAGGCAACGATGAATCTCATCAAATAATTGCACTGGTCTACGATTAATAGACAAAATTGCTTCGGTAAATACATGCGTAGCTGCCGACTCAGGAAAGGAAGTTTTGTGTAAGGAATTACACTCAAATTTCAGAGAACCTCTAGCGTATTCTGAATTAGCGATTTCTATGAGAGGAGAGGACACATCGACTCCTGAAACACTACAACTAAATTTCGAATTAATCAATGAAGATACACTGCCCACACCACAACCAAAGTGCAACACATTTGATGAAGAAGAAACCTCACCGCGCTTACACAAATCAAATGCTAAATTAGTATTCGATGGGAAAGCGTCACCAAACATTCTGCGGAAAATAGGGTTGCTCCTCAACCCGCTCATATAGGGTCGGGTGCACTCAATACTCATCAATGTCTTGACCGGTTTGCTTATGCTGAAATGACAATTGGAAACCCATGTTGCCACTGTGGCTTAGCTGGTAGAGCACCTGATTCGTAATCAGGCGGTCGAGAGTTCAAATCTCTCCAGTGGCTTAAATGAAATTAGGCCTCGGATATTCTCTTTTCTGCTAATTCGCAATACTCTTCACTGATGTCAAACAATAGATATCTACGACCATTTTGTTTAGCAGCAATTCCTGTTGTCCCTGAACCTCCAAATGGATCAAGAACAATATCTCCTGCAAAGGTGTACATTTCCATACAGCGTCGAGGGAGTTCTACAGGAAATGGAGCTGGATGGCCTACTCTCTTGGCACTCACTGTAGGGAATGTCCAGATTGATTTCGTCCACTCAATGAAATCCTCTTTCCCAACTGTATCCTCTCTTCCTTCTTCTTTTTCTGCTCTTGAACGATGCAATTTGAACTTGCCTTTAGAGAAAACAAGAATATATTCATGAACATCTCTGAGTGTTGGATTGGAAGCAGATTTCCACGAGCCCCAAGCACATGAAACACCAGCACTAGCGGATTTATTCCAAATAATTTCACCACGTGGCAAGAAACCAATTTCAATCATAATTTGATTGATGAAGGAGGCTAGTGGAATGTACGGCTTTCGTCCAAGGTTGGCTACATTGATACATGCCCTTCCCCCTGGAACAAGTACTCGATAACACTCATCAAAGACTCCTCTCAACAAATCTAGATATTCGGAGAGGGCAAGATCAGCATCGTAAGTCTTGGATGCATTGTATGGCGGTGATGTTACCATCAAATGTACTGAATTATCTGGGATATCCTTCATATTTCGCGAATCAGAACAAAATACTCGATTCTCTAAATCATCTGGAAATTGATTAACTTCTCCTGTATCAGACTCTTTTGGTAGGCCATTGTACATAGCTGAGCCATAAAATTCTGAAGCATCGTGGCTTTCTCTCTTCGAAACACCAAATGATGATGTCTTGGTGCCACCACCTTGTTTGTTAGTCGTTCGTGACACTGCGCGCGCGTCGCGAGATTTTTTGGGAGCCTTCGCTCCACTCTTTCGATTCTGTGGCATCCCAACCCCAGTTTACGCGAGGTTCGCTGTCCCCTTATGTAGAAATCGCAAAAAGGGCAATCAATGCCTTTATCCACCAATATCACAATGTTTTGGAACCGTTTGGATAAAAGGCGGGTGTCGAGTCGGAGTGCCAATGACGTCGTTCCAGACCTTGGACGATGCAGACCTTGTCGGCAAGACTGTGCTTGTCCGTGTTGATGTAAATTCACCACTAAATCCAGTAACTAATGAGTTCCTTGATGATTCAAGATTGCGCGCAATTATGCCCACATTGCGGAGGCTGGGAAGTTCAAAAGTAGTTCTTTTGTCACATCAAAGCAGGCCGGGGAAATCTGACTTTACTTCCATGGAAAGACATGCAGAACTAATGGGAGTTCTTCTAGGAAGAATTGTCAAGTTCGTTCCTGATATTTGCGGCGATATTGCATTAACTGCTATTCGTGAAATGAATAATGGTGATATGCTGTTCTTGGACAATGTTCGAGGCTGGGATGAAGAAATTTCAATGAAGAAAGCCAGTTTAGATGAATTAGGGGCGTCTGAAATTGTTCAGAAATTATCCAGTGTTGCTGATATTTTCGTCTATGATGCCTTCGCTTGTGCACATCGTAATTCTCCAACCATCTCTGGTTTTGGTTCTGTTTTACCATCTTATGCGGGCATACTAATACAAAATGAAATTGAAGCTTTGAATTTCGCTGTAATAAATCCACCCCGACCTTACACTGTAATTCTAGGTGGAATCAAATGTGACGATTCATTAGATATTGCATGTAATTTACTAAAGCGAGAAATTGTAGACAACATTGTACCCGTTGGCATTGTAGGAAATCTGATGCTTTGGGCTTCTGGAATTGATTTAGGTAATACTAATCAATCATTTATCCAAGATAGTCTTGGAGATGCATTTGAACGTACTTGGGAGATGGCCACTTGGATAGTAAAAAATCATCAAGACAAACTGATTCTCCCTACTGATTTGGCTATTGAGGTCGAAGAAGAGAGAGTTGCTATATTAGTACAAGATTTACCTACAGAATATCCAATATACGATCTTGGGATTGACACTCTGATGAAAATCAGTCCTGTAATCATGAATGCTAAATGCATCTTGTGGAATGGCCCCGCTTCATACTTTGAAAAACCAAAATTTGCTTTTGGAACAATTGAGATTCTCAATACTTGTGTTGAAACTGATGCCTTTGTTATTGTCGGTGGAGGTCACACTGGTACGCTAGTCAACCAAAGAGGGGCTGGTGAAAAGGTTGGACATAATAGCACGGGTGGCGGTTCTTGCCTAACTTTCCTCGCAGGTAAGCGGATGCCCGCAATAGAAGCACTGGAAAAATCAGCGCAGAAATTTACATGAGAGAATAGGACTTTATTATTGAGATTTCAACAATGATGAAAGATGTGGGTGCTTCATAAATCGCTTAGAAGAATTTGTGAATTCATCTAAATTTATATTGAAATCTTGCTCGTAAATTTCTGCTTGAAGTCCCATATCTAATTTATCTAAATCAGATACGAATTTGCCTTCAGGTGTTGTGCGATCCTCAAACTCTTGCCAAATACTCTGAAGTTCCTCCGACCTAGGGTGACCTTGTAATAAAGTTGCAAGAGCTTTTTCTTCCTGTTTTCTCTTTTCATCCTTAGGCACGCCATCTAACGGGGTGATATCTCCAACAATAACCTCGGCTAAATCATGAATTAGTGCCAAAGTTATCACCTTCTCTCGGTCAAGTTCTGGTGGACAAGTCAAGAGTGCTAACAGCCCCATCCCCCAACAATGAGCAGCTACTGATTCTGGATTTCCAATAGGAAATCTAGTCCAACCGGCTCTTACAACACGTTTTAGACGAAGGCATCTAAGCAATATTTCTCGTTCTTCATTCACACCTGCTTCTTCTTTCATACATCATGGCCTAATGATTCATGATATGATTATTCCCACCAACATGGATTGCAGAAAAAACTCTGTAAATTGCACCTTGCATTATTTCTGATAGCCAATCACTTTGACCTTGAAGGAATCCCGAAAGGTTGCATGGAGTGGGATATCTCAGCGATTGAAGGCCCCGATGGCGATGATTGGCGGGTGCCTACTGAAGAGTTGGCACAGCGAATTGAATTAGCATCCTCTGCCCTTTCAGAAGCAGGAATTGAAGCCATGCTTGTTCATGATCCTGTAGATCTATACTGGTTTACAGGAAGTCGGCAATTGGGCGTATTGCTTGTAGGCAGTAATGAATCAGAAATCAGTACTGTGTTTTGGGTTCGTCAAAGTCTTGAAAGAGCAATTTGGGAAGCGGGTGAAAATGATGCCCCATTCAAATTGAGTAAACACCCACGCACAAAAGAATTAGATTCAGCACTAAAAGAGCAAGGTTGTACAACTACTCCTGCGATGCAGCATGGAAGAATACCTCATTCTCAAGTTACATTCTATGAAGGACTCATTGGAACATCTGTAGATTGTACTCGATTAATTTGGCAACTAAGAGAAAGTAAGAGTAGTTGGGAAATAGAACAAATGCGGGCAAGTGGCGAAATCAACAGATGGATGTTTGAAGCAATATTGGATGAAGGCGGCGAAGGAGTCTCAGAGATAGAACTGGCCGCTGCTGCAGATTCCGTTAGTAGAGCCGCTGGATTTGGCGGCCACATTATGATGAGAAAATGGCCCATGAATTGTGACCGTGTCGTTATTGCTGCAGGTCATTCCGGTGCTGTACCCTCATACTTTGATTCGGCCGTTGGTGGAGTTGGCCCTCATCCATTTGCAAGCCTAGGAGCAGGATTTCATCGTATCAAAGTCGGTGAGCCTGTGTTAGTTGACATTGTTCACTGCCATCGAGGTTATGTTTCAGATTGTACTAGAATGTTCAGTGTTGGGCCACTAAATCACGAATGGATGGAACGGCTAGATAACATGGAAGAAGTCAAAAATTCTGTAGTTACTTCACTAGCACGAGGAGACTCTTGTGAGGTCGCTTATGATGTAGGCATGAAAATTGTTAGAGAATGTGGAGAAGAGAACCATCTCATGGGTATGCCTCCAAACCAGGCAAGATTCTTAGGGCATTCAATTGGGCTACATCTTGATGAAACTCCTGTTATTGCTAGAGGGTTTGATAGACCATTACCTATTGGTGGAACAATGGCTATTGAGCCAAAGGTAATCTATCCTGATGGTGCAATTGGCTTAGAAGATAGTTGGGTGAGAACTGATAACGGAATGGAATGCATGACTGCAGGTGATTTGATTCCATTACATCAAGAATGGTAACAATAAATTTCACTTTACAATTTCTGTCTTTATCGCCGTAGGGTTCATTGAGGGTCAACTTGCGGGCAATGTTATGAGCGCCAAACCATGGTCACCTTCACATGTTGCTACTGTGGCCTCAACCTACACTGATTTACGAATCTCTGGAGATGTTAAATCCCAACTTGTTGACATTCTAGTTGCAAAACTTGACCAAGTCGTTCCTAGAATGGAGCAAGAAACTTTGACTCAAGACGCTGAGAGAAAGACGCTAGATGATCCACAGCGAACTCGACTTGGTTACAGTCGTACAAGGGGCTTGATGACAGAAAGAATCGAGCATGTAGATTCAGTCAGTGCCGCTGCTGTTACTGCTGCTTGTGAGGAGTTAGAATCCTATCTTAGGAATGTACTGAGGGCTTGTGAAACTGTTTGTACAAATAATCGAATGGGGACTATCAAGCCTAGGCATCTTCAGGAGGCTCTATCCAACCTTGGAGTTAGTTCAACTACTCAAGAAGAAGTTATTTCCAAGCCCAATGCCGATCCTGTTGATGACCCGTTGAATGCTTTAGTGGGCGGAGGAAGCGGTGTTATCACGCCTGCAACTATGAGGCAAATGGCACGTTCTTTTGGAGGAATGAAAGTTGAAAATGAGGCTTTAGAAGAATTGCTAGAACTCTATTATGATGAGGCTGGGGAATTACAACACCGTTTGAAGAGGGCTCTAACTGGGGGAAATCCTGCTGAAATAATACCCACTCTAGAGAAATTGGATGATTTAGCAAAAATGGGTTTTCTTCATCGCACATTGAAGCAAGCTGGAGAAAATGCGAAAGCAAGCGGCGCCCGTTCGATAACCATTGAACATATCCTAAGTCTTGACATCTGAAAGCGCAAGAGGGAAAACCAACAGTACCGGAGGAAGTGATGATGGCAAGTCGTGCCCAGAAAGCAGCCCAACGCCAATTGCTCGATGTTCTAACTTCATGGAAAGAGCCTCATAGTGGCGAAGCACTACCAAAAAGTGGAGCACTCAAAGCCATGCAAGTCAACGATGATGGTTCAGTTAACTTACAAGTCAAACCAGCCAGAGCACACTGCCCGTGTTGCTTGTTAGATTTCATAGATCTTCGAAACTCTCTGCTTCAAAAGAAAAAAATTCGTAGTGTAATTATCAATGTAGTTGAAGTTCCAGATATCCATAGATGGAACTCTTCAATCAACGAGTAAGAATATCGCATACACTCCTATTTATTGCAAAAATAACCGGATTATTGACCCGTTGTAGTTAAGAAAGAACGCAAAGACCGCAAGTTCGAGGGAGTGCTATGACCCGAGTGAGAGTTCACACTGGTGAAGTAAATGCGGAGATGGAAGATACATCTCTAGATGAACTCTCTACAGTAATGGTTGACAACTCATGTGGCTGGATAGATATTTTCCAGCCCGAAGAAGAAGAAACTAGAGAATTTCTAGGAAGTGAGTTGAGTTTTCATCATCTTGCTGTTGATGACTGTTTTGAAGAACCGGCAAGCCGAGTTTTCGTTTATGATACTCACAAATTTGCAACATTCAAAGCACGTGATGCTGATAGAGAACTTGACACAGAATATTTGCGAGCTTTCCTAAAAGATGGATGGCTCATCACAGTAAGACATGCACATATGCCAGGAATTGCTGAATTTAGAAAGAGAATTAAGTCAAAGGACTTCAAGAAAGATGGAGAGATGAAATCTGAATATTTACTTTACCAATTACTAGACTCAGTAGCTGATGATTGGACTAAAGTCCTGATTAGAAAATCTGAACGATTAGATGAAATCGAGGACCAAGTTTTTGACCCTCATCATGTATATCCTAACCTACTAGAAAACCTTCACGAAATGAAAGGAGACCTACGTGAGATTGCCAAATCTACTACCCCTCTAGATGAACTTGTACAGCGAATTCTTCGTTCTGATGAGGGGTTTGTCACTGATGAAACTAAACTATACTATCAGGATCTTGCTGACTTAACACACTCGATAGGGACTAGACTTGAGAACTACAGTTCTGGTGCTGCATCAACCCGCGACACATACATCTCTCAGACATCTATGCGATTAGCTGAATCACAAGCAGAAACTGCTGAAGTCATGAGATTACTTACTATAATCGCCACCATAATGCTTCCAATTACTGCGGTTGCAAGCATTTTTGGAATGAATGTTCACTCATTTGGTGCTGGAAATGGGCCTGTTGATTTGATGACAATATTGGCCGTCATGGGCGGCATAGGTTGTAGTATGCTATTGTGGCTCTACATGAAAGGCTACATTGGAAAGCGCTGAACTGCTAAAATGGGTTTACTCTTCTTCAGAAGCGAACGCCGCCCTATATTTGGCCTCATCCTTTTGCCATTTTGTTCTCTGCATTTTCTCAACCAACTCCATCTTGCTCTCAAGTTTCTTAGTCATAAAGCGGAATATTAGGAATAAAATGAATATATCAAAGGCGATGAAACCAACAAGTAAAGCATCCATTACAACAACTCACCGAGAATTTCAATACAATGCAATAAGCATCCTCTGCACTAAGCGACAATGTATCAATTCAAGAAGTTTCACACCGCTTTCTTCCTAACTAGCGGGTACCGGGTGCTCAGCGCCGCAGTATCTCATCTATCAGACCAACGGGTCCATCGCCCGGTCTGTTTGTTGAAAACAAGTCCAGCCTTCTTCATCCACTTGTTGAACTTAGTTGCGCCCGCGCCTGTAGCGACAATGAAATCTTCACGATCTTCTTGAGCCTGAATGTATCCCTTTGCTGCCAAGGTTTGGTCAATCCAGTCATTGATATCCATCAATCCGCCAGTCAACTTGCTTTCAGATACTGCTGCTTCTAGCATTTCTGCTGTTGCCCCTTGCTCTTCTAAGTCGGCTCTCAGCATTTCATCAACAGATGGTAATAATTTTTCCTTAGGACGGATAGCGATAGGTATTCTAGGACCTCTGTTTTGATCAATAGAAATACGCTTGCCATTGTTTAGGAATGTTTCAACACGATCAACCATGTCGGCTGAGAATTCAGTTTCACAATCCCAACAAATGAAACTCCATCCATCTGGTTTATCCTGATTCAAATTGCCTCCAACTGGATCAATCTCCTCACCGCATTCAGGGCAAGCATAGAGACATAATACTGGAACTACCTTGCGACGGAAATCTGCAATGTCTTGAGGTGTACCTGTTATATTCAATAATTCATGGTCACGTGCCGCTTCCAATCCACGAGTTTCAAGTTGGTCATTAATTTTAGAGCGCATTTCTGATTTGCCTTCTTCATCGAGGTTGTTCTCTAATTTACAAATCAATTCGATACTCTTACCAAGTCGAATCATTACCAGTTTTTTGCTTCGGAAGGCCTCTACTTTAGCTTCACGGATTCTCTCCTTCTGCTCAATGATTTCAGCGAGGTAATCTTTCTGCTGACGGCGCAACCTTTGCTTGTCGATGCGGTCCAACTTCTTTGGAGTGGAAAGAACCTTTGAAAGGAACTTTTCAGAACCCGCACCTGATGGTCCAGATTTGATTACTTCAATCACTGAATTAGCGATCTTCTTCTTCAATCCATAGTTCCCAACTAATTGTTCCTCAGTAATATCTTTCAGTTTACCAATTGTCAAACCTGCATCCGCTAATGTCTGAGCTGTGACCTCATCAACGCCACGTCTCAAGAGTGCTAGATAGGTGTCCTTCTTTGCCATACGGCATCCCCCCCGGAGTTCTCGGAGCCGGGGGTCTGCTTTGAACCCCCCGTTTTATCGGGAAAAAATACAAAGTGTTCATACATTGAATTCATTGTTGATATGTTCTAATTTTTGAGCCAGTAGAAGCCATTCATTTACTTCTAAATCCTCGGGCCTAAAATCTTCCCAACCTGATTCTAAATCAAGGTTATCAGCATCACTTAACAAAACATCAACTGCTTGTGTCCAACGCTTTCTATTCCAATTAGGAACTCGCTCAATTTTTCGTGGTGTTCCTTTCAATCTGTTTCTTATTTTTTTGCGCCGCTCTGCAAAGGCATGGTCAACTATTCTCTTAACCAAACGTGGCTCAACTTCAATATCCAAATCGGTCATCAAATCATATGGTTTTAGAGTAACCAACCTGCTATGCACTTCTGGATGTGGGGTGAATGAATGTGGGGGAACTTTCAACTCAAGTGAACATGTCCAATTTAGAGCAGTGTTTATTCCAAGTGGGCCTCTTGATGCAAGTCCAAATTCCATTACCAAACGACTAGCAAATTCATCCTGTAATAACAAAACTACAGACTGTAATTGCTTCGCACCACGGCGTTTGGCATCATTCTGCCAATGATCAATTTTTGCTAATAGTGGACTGGATATTTGGTATGGAGGATTGCTCACTACATGACTGATGTCCTGTGGCCACCTAACTTGCAATGCATCCCCTTCTATCAAACAAAGTTGTCCACTTTCAATAGCAGAAGAGTGAACTCTCTTGAGATGTTCAACTGCGATTTCATCAATCTCAATGGCAGTCACTTTAGCACCAACTGCAAGAAGAAAATGAGTTAGTGTACCCGGGCCTGGACCAACCTCAAGAACATGGGAGTTACTGTCGATTTCTGATAGTTCAACAGCCTTTTGGATGACTTTGTCATCAATCAAAAAATGTTGACCTAATTCTTTATCAATTCTAATTCTGTCAAGTAATAAATCTACTAATTCACTAACCACTTCGCTGCCATCCGGCACCAAATCTGACATTTTCTCAGACTTCCGCAACGCGCACGACATTTTGAATCAAACTGGGAATCATCTTTGGATCTTCCAATTCTTCAACTAATCTTTCAGCAATCAATTGCAAGGAATCAATATCGCATGCCTCATCGACCTCTTCAAATGAAAACCAACCCATACTTGTTCTACTCTGCATCATCTTTTTCGCCTTTTGTGGCCCAACACCAGGCAGTAATTGGAAAGCATGGAACTTCAGAGATACGTTGCCAGAACGATTGTAAAAGGTGAGGCTAGGCTTTGGATTATCAGATAAAATCTGTTTTACCACATCAACTAGAGATAATTGAGCAGAGGTTGATAATTCACGGTATCTGCCACGACTAAGTATCATTGCAATTTCACTTGATTCATCTTCAGGTAAAGCTAATTTTTGTCCTGTTGCAAGATTGCCACAACCAGGCTTTGCTCTTGCTTTTAGTAGATAGAGATGGTTCTCGGATATGCAGTGAATTACTCCGCCACCTTCGCCACTTCCTTCTTGAGAAAGTACTCGGCAATGAGTTTCATTTTCCCACGGAAAATCTTCACCACCGCGGTCATCTCGGTCACTTGCGCCCTGCATACTATCAACCCGACGAAGACGGTGCTACCAATTAAGGAACCGCTAAAACGATTCATCCCTCGAAACCAACATGTTGGCGCACAAGAGTTACTATGTGCTCAACTTCGTTGTCATCCATGACAACCCTCTTAGATGCGAGAATTGCCTTAACATCTTGAACTTTAACAGGAATAATCTCTGCAATTTTTGCTGCAATATCAGGAACTGCTTGTAATTTATCTAATTCAAGTAATGCTGTAAGGAGTTGGTTGAAAACCTCAGTATCTGTTTCAATTCCATTTCTGTTTTTACTTGCTGCCCAAGTAGCATGATTTAGAGCCATGTCCTGCTCATATGATAATTCGCCTCTGCGTTCTTGAGCATCCAATAAAGCATCTCTAACTGTGGCATAATCGACATATCTGCGTTCATCACTCATCTATCTCACCTTATTTTGCTGGGCGCAAATGTTCCGGGCGGCTGACAACTGTTTTTGCCATATTTCCATCCTTAACTGAGACAACATATGCGCGCCCCTGCTTACCAGAAATTGTGCCTGTCCTACCTTGGAACCTGCGGTGGGGCATACCTTTCTGCTGACCACCATCAATAACGATAGAAACTTTGTCACCTACTTCGTAAGGGTGCATAGCCCACCTGATGAACAAACGGCCACGATCTTTCTTGCTACGGCTCGCAATAGTGCGAGTTCCCTGACGTAGACCATGTGTTCGGCGCATCTCAAAGTCTCCTTGTTCCCCTATGGGGAACTCGGCGACCTGCCGCCCCTAATTAAGCGCGTCGGATTATTAAAACACATTTTTTCTCCAAATTAGATTGAATTTGAAATAGAACTATCATAACGATATTGCGATTTAACACCTTATTTGATAACATTAATCAAAACGCAGCACAGTTCAATTGAAAATAAAGAAGCCGGGCCAAGTGTTTAGGGATAAGGATGCGAGATTTCTCTAGAGTTGCATCTATCCTGTTACCACATCGCAAACTGTTCCATCTATCCATCCTCATCGCCTCGCTTCTAATGATTCCAGGAATGATGTATGCACTAACCCCAATAGACATGGAATCATACAATCTAGATTCGCCTGAACTTGAAGCACGAGAAGTGATTAAAACAGAATTTCCCACAAATGAACAGGTCGTAGGATATGCTGTAACAATACGTGACTCTTCATTTCATGGAAGTGAACCGGGGCTAGTTTATGCTGACGAAATTGAGCCTTACGTGGGAGATGGCGAAGGGGTTTTTGACCCAGTCGGGGGGATTCTGAATCTATCGGTATTACGTGAAATTGACCATAAAGCAGACGTGGCGCGTGATGATCCTATTTCAGAATTTTATCGACCCATTGTCTCTGATATCACCTTCAATCAATATCTAGGAGTCATAACCATCCCAGATCAGATGCGGTCATTCATGGCTGGAGAATCAATCCTTACCCACCCCACTGTTAGCCCATACGGAACACCGCTCCCACCGAGTACAAACTGGAGTAATTGCGGCGAATTGGATTGTCTAGCTTTCGATGATACAAATCTTACTCAAGCCCACATTGACTTGGCTTTCGAAAGAATCGTTGAAGGAAGTAATGGGAATGTACTTCGGTGGTTATCACTAGATCGAGGATTTCATGCCGCAGATGATGGGGTCATTGGACCAGTCGGAGGAACTCTAACCCCAAATGGAAGTTGGGAGGGGGCTTCTTGGGAGAAAGGTCGCTGGTCAGCAAGTTCCACTTGGCTATTGATTCAATTTGATATTGGAGCTGCTGAAGAAGCGGGTTGGACTTCTGAATGGATGAATGCTAGAGCAGAGTCTGGCTACGAATGGGAGGGTTTGAAATTAGCAACAACGCCGCCAAAAAGAGACTCCCAATTCTGTTTAGATTCTGTTGAAGATGGCGAAGGTGCATGCGCCTGGGAGTGGGGTTTGGTTTCACTAGAAAGTTCCATGAGAGAATCTGACGAACTAACACTAACATTTGTTATTGCTCAAGGGATTAACATTGAAGTTAACCGTGAATTACAAGAGAGTGTGTCGCTATTATTGATAATGGGACTAATCGTTACGGTTCTACTTTGGGCTAGCCTTCGCCGATGGAGTGATGTTGGAATTGTATCTGCGGGATTGGGATTGAGCCTACTATGGATGTTTGGCTTAATTGGATGGTTCGGTGAAGCCAGCGAAGCACTAGGCCATCCACTGATAGAAAGAAGTCAGTTCTCAAATCTTCTACCTATCCTCATACTTGCATTAGGAATTGATGATAGCTTACATGTCTTACATAGATACAAAGAAGAGAGGAAAAAGGGTCTGGAATGTGATGAGGCTGCATCAATCTCACTGAGCAGAGTTGGTCGTGCCATTTTGCTCACATCCATAACTACGATGGCGGCATTTTCTGCCAATCTAGTATCTGATATCGCTGCACTTCGTTCATTTGGAATTGAAGCGGCTCTCGGTGTTGCTTCTGCATTTCTTCTTACTGGTATTTGGGTGCCTTTAGTAAGATTAGACATTGACAAATGGTTGGAGAATAGAGGGAAGCTTCAGCCGGAAGATAGCGAAACCGTTCATTTGGTCCCAAGTAGTTGGCTTGCTCAAGTTGCTAAGAGTTCAGCGATTGCTGGGCCATTGGTAGTAATGGTAGCACTTCTCATTTCGGCAATCGCTGCACCAATGATGTTGAATCTTGAAGGCGATTTCAAGGTAGAGGATTTCTTCGATGAAAAATCAGATTTTGCTACTGTTGTCTCGTTGGTCAACACCCGTTTCTATTCTGAAGGAGAACCAGGTGAAATCTTGATTGAAGGGGACGTGATTGATCCTCGCGTTTATTCCGCTATTGCAGAAACTAGGGCTAATATGAACATTCACAGCCCTGATGATCCTGACAGATTCGCAATTAAAGCAAACGGGGAAGTTGAGATTGGTGGTTACGATAACCTTGTTGAGATTGCTATGCTTGCTATGATAATGAATGTCACACCATTCATTGAAGCAGGGTGGGACCCTACAGATTCTGAGGGTGGAGTAAACTGTAATCGATCAGATATTGGATTACCCATGATTACCGATGAAGATTGTCTGCGCTACATAGTTGGTTATGTCTCAGTTCATGGTATACCTGAAACAAATTCAACTCCTGCATTGCCAGCCTCACTCATAGCACTCTACATTGCACCTGACCGACCCCTTGACCCAAGTAAACCGTGGTTAGCTGCTGATGGAAGTATTCCTCAATATGAGAGAATGTTACTTCGTTACGGATTGAGGCAGCCAGAACAATTTCCAATTGTAGAAAAGGCTCTTGCTGAACTTTACAGAGATATGTCAGCATTCGAGAATCTCTCTGAAGGTGACATGAAAAATAAAGGTGACATTGATGACGCTTTCACTAACGAAGAATATCCTGTTACATGGGCTATAGCCACTGGTGAGCCAGTGGCTCGTTATGTTGCGGCGTCGTCACTAAATAATGAAATGCAATCGACTTTGTTACTTGGTGTTGTATTCTGTGTAGTCACACTATGGTGGGGATTCCGGCCAACGACAAAGGAAAATAAGAAGCGCATCAAGCACAATATGGAAAGCGGTCCGCTCTGGAGTACTCTCTCCTTAGGTTATGCTCCTTTGGCCATTGCTCTAACTGCATGGGCTATTACTTCACTAATTGCTGGGCCTACAATTGGAATGTTTATTGGCATTATTACTTTCATTGCAGGCATACTATGGGGTTATGATTCTCTCTTACTTTCACTACTCACCACTGCTCCGATTATCGTCGTAGTGATTTGGTTGTACGGTTTGATTGCTGCCCTAGGATATGGATTGAACATGGTAACTGTTGCTATTGCAACTCTTTCACTTGGAGTTGGAATTGACTATGTCATACACGTGATTGAAAGATTCCGAGAGGAGAGGGATAGGGGAGAGGCTGTGCTTGCAAGCATCATTGCTGTAGGTGGGGCATCTGGAGTGGCTCTTATTGGATCTGCTGCTTCAGATGTTCTAGGATTCCTAGTAATATCCTTCTCACCCATGGGCTTCTTCTCTCTGTTCGGAACTTTCTCAGCCGCTATGATTTTCTTTTCACTAATTGCATCACTAATCATAGCAAGTGGTATGCTTGGAATAATCTCTTACAGATCTGTTCTCAAAGATATGCGCGCATAGGATTTACGCAGCCTATTAGCAATAGCATAGGCTCTTGAAGGATGGGTAAGTCGGAGATTTGCAATCGACCGGTCTCCCCGTTCGGTGGCACTGGGGTCATCCCATGTCTAAAGAAGAAGATAAAGAAGACGAAGATTGGAGCAACTATGCTTCAGCAGGGTACGGTTCTGCATACGACCCTTGGGCTGATTTAGTGCCTCTTGAAGAAGAGGAAGAAGAAGTCGATGATTATGATTTAGAATTGGATGAATTCATGATTTCATCACCGCCACCATCAGATGATGGGTTGGATAATCTTGTAAGATTAGGTGCTTGCAACTATTGTATTGCACGCTTATCTGGAAAACTATTCACCTGGGATGATGCTGAACAAATAGGTGCTTCACTGCGTGATGCCTCGATTAATCGTGGAGCAAATAAAGATGAAAATGTAGAGTATTGCCCATTCTGTGAGGACCTCTTTGTAGATATTGAAACAATAGCCAATCAAGTTGTTGAACAATTATCAAAATTTGAATTCAAAAAGTTGCAACTAGGGGCACATTTTGCCAAAGACCAAGTTGTTTCTGAAGACGATTTGAGAACTCAATTTGGTGCAACTGGTAGCCAAGCACTAAAATCTGCTTTCAACGATGCACTTAGTAACCAATTATCTAAAAAATTGGATGGGGCTGAATTGGTCAAAGAACAGCCAGAAGTGATGTTGTTAATTGACACTTTGACACTTGAGCCGGCCATTGAATTACGTTCACTTTACCTCTATGGGAGATACTGCAAGTTAGAACGTGGCATCCCACAAACACGTTGGCCTTGTCGTGCCTGCAAAGGAAGAGATGGCGGATGTGAATCTTGTGAGGGGACTGGGCAACAATACTCTACAAGCGTCCAAGACCAAATTGGTGAGCCATTACGTGCAGCATTCGATGCAAGAGATACTGCATTTCATGGAATGGGGCGAGAAGACATCGATGTCAGATGTCTAGGTCGAGGTAGGCCATTTGTTGTTGAAATGAAAGGGCCAAAAAGAAGATATGCTGACCTTGTAGAAATGACTGAACTAGTTAATTCTACATCTGGTGGTAGAGTGGAAATCAGTGAACTACGACCATCAAGACGCTCAGAAGTAGCTAGAATAAAAGGTACTGACGCAGAAAAATCCTACACTATTCGATTCAAAATTGAAGGCGAATGTGATCCAACAAAAGTTGAGGAAACTATAGCCTCCCTTGAAGGAGTTACTCTTGAGCAACAAACTCCACAAAGAGTAGCACATCGAAGAGCAGACAAGGTAAGGCATCGTAAGGTAGTTAGCATCACAAACATAAGTACAGAAGGAAATGAGGCACAGATGAATGTGCGTGTTGAAAGTGGGACTTATGTCAAAGAATTGGTCCACAGTGATGAAGGCAGAACTATCCCCAGTGTAGCTGGTTTGCTAGAACTCCCTTGTGAAGTGATTTGGTTAGATGTCAATGATGTACATGCTGATTGAATAATACGAAGAATAATAGTTTGACTATCATACCCTTTGGGTATGCAAGAACAGTTAGAGTTTAAC
>Ga0208411_1000265_pt1 | contig 41822 bp, 35 predicted proteins | sample ETN01SmetaG_4_FD_185793 | JGI IMG/M metagenome (GOLD analysis project Ga0208411, IMG submission 185793) | Marine microbial and viral communities from oxygen minimum zone, Eastern Pacific Ocean - ETNP2014F12-01SV261 (SPAdes) (version 2) | ecosystem: Environmental > Aquatic > Marine > Oceanic ... | reverse complement strand
CCTGTCCCATTAACTTCTCTGGCGCGTCAATCGTGCCCCGTCTCTTTCCAAGATACTTGTAATTAGTATTATTTAATTTTTCTGAGCCCTCAGTCATGGCAGTTGTTGGAAAATGGTTGTATGGGAAATCATTATCTCATTTTCACATATCATATACTAGACACCATTTTGTAGATTCTTGAAACATCTAATTTGATGTAGGGATGGAAACTCGGCCAATCATTTTACATCTTGAAAGGGAGCCCCTTGATTGAGCCTGGGGACTCAAAGATGGCCCAATCACGCATGGGATGAGGGGAGCAGGACAGTGGCGTAAGGGATTTCTTCCTTGTTGATTACAAAGCAAGATGAAAAAGATGTTTAGGGATCACCATCATGTAACCCTTGATAACTGGATAGATATTCCGGAATCGTTGAGCCAATTCTTTTTCGTATATCGCCCATTTTTAAGAATATACAAGCTGATACATCTCTTTGTGGAAAACTTCCCAGCTGGGTTCTTTTATGAACTATGAATCATTGATTCTTGTCAGCCTCAGGTAAAAGAATAATCCATTTTCCATGATTTATTCATTAATCTTGGTGTAGGAATTTCTGTTCCATTTAGAACTGAAAACTCTTATGAATTAATATCCTTCCTGAATAAATGTTTAAACCAACTCAAAGACCTTATCAAAAGGAATAAAGAAAGAAGACCGATAAAATTGTTTTTTTGGAACAAGATACGATAGCACCATAAATCAACATTCCTCGTCCAGTATTGAATCACAGTTGGATTGAATATAACCGAAGAGGGTAGAAGAAGTTATGGTAAGACTTTCTGATGCCACGATTGCAATTACCAATAAGGTGCCGTCAGGAAGAACAGTTTTTGAAGTGCCCTGATTTGAAAATGATTGCCATTACGGAGACGGGTTCGGATATTGTTGATTTAAAAGAATGCCATGAACGAGGGATCATTGTTTCAACAATCTGTGGATATGCTGTCAATCCTGATGAACGTATGTCGAAAATATTTTTGCCATTGAATGCATTCATGGCAACTATGGATATTAATTCAGTTGATTGACCTTTGACTTCACACACAGAAATTCTACTGAATCTTGAGACTTTTAGGAGAATGAATAAATTGGCCATTGTCATCAAAACTGCAGAGGGAGCAGTCATCAACGAGAAAGATCTCTGTCAGACAATCAATGAAGGGATAATTGCAGGAACTGCAATAGATGGCCTTTCATCTGAGCCACCCGCCCAGGATCATCTCTACTTGAAGTTCCTTTCTCTCCCATACTTTATTCTCACACCCCATGTAGCTTGGGCCAGCACTGAGGCAATGCAGGCTCTGGCGAATCAACAGATCGATAACATTAAAAACTATGCCAATGGCCAACCGAGCAATGCGTTCTCATGATTGATTCTGTTTCCTTGCCTCTGCTCAAGGTTGATGCCCTGATCAAAGAATATGGTGGTCAGCGGGTAGTCAACGAACTTAACCTGACCCTTAAGCATGGCAAGGTTCTCGGCCTCCTCGGACCGAATGGTGCAGGGAAAACCACGACATTAAGGATGCTTTATGGACTGATAAAACCGGATGGTGGTGAGATAGTTTATGAAGGAAGGAATTTTGTGCGGTTTCGATCCGATATAAAGCGCTGGATTGGAGTGTGTACTCAACAAGATACACTTGACGAAGATTTCAATGTGGAACAGAACCTTTTTGTACATGCGAGTTATTTTCGACCAAAAGTCGAGGGGCTCAAAGAAAGGGTTGCCGAAATGATTCATCAATTCGGACTGGTAGAAGTGGCCAAGCAAACCCCACGACGTCTTTCAGGTGGCTACCGAAGAAGGTTGATGCTGGCACGCTCGGTGATTCACCGTCCTCGAATCCTCTTTCTGGATGAACCAACTACTGGATTGGATCCAAAAGCACGTGTCGACCTGTGGGAACTGATCCGTGTTATGAAAAAGCATGGGCTCGGTATCATTCTTACCACCCATTATATGGATGAAGCCGAACGTTTGAGTGATGAACTGGTAGTTCTTTCCAGGGGGCAAACTGTTGCGTCAGGAGTGCCCTCAAGAGTTCTTGGAGAAATGCTTGGAGAGCATGTGGTAATCATTGAAGTTGATTCAGGAAGAGATGTAGAAATCAGGGATTGGGCAGAAATTCATATCAAGAACCAGCCCAATATGATTCTCGGAGAATTGCACTTGCCTATGTCTGCAGTTCAGTTGAGTGAGTTCTCCACAAATTTTGAAGGATTACGTTTTCAAGTCCGTTCTCCTAACCTCGATGACCTCTTCCAGAGATTGACACAGTCTCAAGCCAATGGAGCAGAACCATGAATCGAATATTTAACGATCTGGTGGCTCTGTTCGATTGGCGTACCGGTATGGTTTTACGAAGGAACGCTAAGGTTTATATGAGGAACTGGAAAACCGCATTTTTGCCGCCTGCCATGGAACCGGTAATTTTCTTCATGGCTTTTGGAATGGGTCTTGGAGCCTTTATTGGAATGATGAATTATGAGGGGCATGAAGTCGAATATGGGACCTATGTCGCTCCAGGGTTGTTGGCTTACACTTCTTTCAGCAGCTCCTTTTTTGAGGGGCTTTATGGTTCCTACATCAGGATGTTCTACCAGAAAACGTGGGACGGTATGCTTGGAACTCAACTGGAACTTCGGCACATCCTCTGGGGTGAAATAATCTGGGCAGGTTGTAGAGGAGGAATGAATGCAACAGTGGTGATGGTAGTACTCTTCATTTTCCATAGTCTTGATCTTATCAATATTTACTGGGAGAAAATGTTTTTCCTCTTGCCTGTGTGCTTCCTGGCTGGTTGGGCTTTCGGCTCCTTTGCCATGATCTTCACGGCAATTGTCCCTTCAATTGATCATATGAACTATCCTGTTTTTCTGATTGGCATTCCTTTGGGGTTAGTCAGTAACACTTACTTTCCCCTTGAAGCACGAAGTCCTGCTTTCGAGGACTATTTGCAGTTAAATCCCCTTTATCATCTCGCTGAACTAAACCGTGGAATATTATTGTCAGGTGAATGGATGCCCCATTTTATCGGCCTTCTTCTTTCAGGGGGAACACTGTTACTTTTCTGCATGTTGATATCCCAGCGTCTGATGGAACGCAGACTGCTTGAAGATTGAAGTCAGTAAAGTTGCCCTGATAAATAGCTGATTTCATCTGAATGATTTAGGATTTTCCTCGTAGTTTAAGGCATTCTGAATAGATCTTGAATTTGTTATGTAGGGAAAATCGATTTATCCGTGGACAATCCATTTTAGTTGATGAAAGCATAAGTGCATTGATGGAATCACTGGATAATTGATTTCCAATTAAGGCATTTTAAACCATTAACTTAATTGAAGGATTGATTGTGTATAATTTATTAATTAAATTATACACAATCATTTTATTAAATTCATTTATTTGAATAAATGTATTTCCGAATGATAATTTTCTTTCTACATTAAATAATTCATAACACGATAATTTTTTGATAACAATAGATTATGATCAAGCTTGGTTTTGGATTTTATTTTCACATGTTAAACGATGATAATTATGCTTTTGCACAGCAATGTGGCGCAACTCATGCTGTTATACATCTTGTTGATTACCAGTATCAGGGAGAAACAAAAGAAGGCTCGAAACATGATCAGCAACCTACCGGAAATGATGAAGGATGGGGAAAAGCAGGAAGGAACATTACTTTATGGAATTCTGAATTTCTAAATGAAATTAAAACAAGAATGTCATATTATGGTCTTGAACTTTTGGCAGTAGAAAATTTTGACCCTTTAGATTGGTTTGATGTTCTTCTAGATGGACCTCGTCGTAATCAACAAATAGAAAAACTAAAAAAACATATCAACACACTTGGTGAAGTAGGTATACCTATCATGGGATATAATTTCAGTATTGCAGGAGTTACATCTCGAGTGGAAGGTGCTTTTGCCAGAGGAGGAGCCAAGTCCGTGGGCATGACCTCAGTAAACAATGATCCTTTACCTAAAGGACTGGTCTGGAACATGCGGATTGAAAATTCTGAAAAAGGAACTATCCCTTCTGCAACAGAACCAGAACTATGGGACCGATGGAGAAGATTTATGGATGATATTCTTCCTGTTGCAGAAGCAGCAGGAGTGACTATGGCTGCCCATCCAGATGACCCGCCGGTTCAAACTTTGCGTCAGCAACCTCGATTGGGTTGGAACATTGAGGCTTATGAAAGTATTTTAGACTATAAAAGTTCCAAATCCAACAAATTGGAGCTGTGTCTAGGGACTATTGCTGAAATGCCTAATCATGACATTTACCAGAGCATTCAGAGAATTGCAAAAAAAGATGGGATTGCATACATTCATTTTCGAAATGTCGTCGGTCATGCACCGGATTACAGAGAAGTTTTCATTGATGAAGGTTTTGTTGATATGAAAAAAATCATCGGAATTTTGAAGAAAGAAAATTACAATGGCGTTCTTATTCCTGACCATGCTCCAGAATTAACATGTAATGCTCCTTGGCATGCTGGGATGGCATTTGCAATGGGCTACATCAAATCTTTACTATGAATGAATAGTTCTCCCAAGTAAAAGTATCTTTGTCTGAGGAATTGTAATTTTGTATTAATTCCTTTAGCAGTTATGGAGATAATTATTTGAACAATTGAATTACATTTGTGGTATTAGTATTTTTAGAGCATCCAAAAGATTTTTTACATCATCCATCGTATTATATCCCTGGATTGAAATACGTATTATGAAAAGATTTTTCCATTGAAAAACCGGAATTTCAATATGAAATTCATCATAAAGTCTTGTTTTCAATGTTTCAACATTACATTCAGGTAACTGTATAGATACCATTTGCAACCCACCCCTCATTTCTTCACTTACTAAAGGAGGCAAACCTGTTATTTCTCCAATCATATTTGATGCATCCCATGCCAAGTTATGACAATCCTTTTGAATTTCACTCCATCGATGTTTTTCCAAAAAACGGATCGCATCTGGAATGCTTAAAAAGGCTGCAATATCTCTGGTTCCTTGAAATTCCATACTATCAATGAATTGTGAATTACCAAAGGCTCCAACTTTTTCAGAATCTGGATTCCAGCCATGACTTACAACAAGGGGTTCAATAAGTTTCTGCATTTCAGGTTTAACATAAAGAAACGCTGAACCTTTAGGGGTAAGCATCCATTTGTGGCAATTACCGGAATAAAAATCGGCGCCCAATGTTTCCAGATTCAAGTTGATATGTCCTGGAACATGCGCACCATCTATAATGGTAAGAATGCCTCTTTCTTTAGCCCGTTTAATTAATTCTGAAATTGGAAAAAGCAAAGAGGTTGCAGAAGTGATATGACTTAAAAAAAGTATCCGGGTTCTTTTTGTAACACCTGACCAAACTGATTCAGTAAATTGTTCCGCAGATAACAAGGGAATTGGAACTGTTGTTTTCACAAATTTTGAATCTGTTTTTCTGGCAATAAACTCCCATGTTTTTTCCAATGCTCCGTATTCATGGTCAGTAGTTAAGATTTCATCTCCTGGTTTTAATGAAAGTGACTTTGCAACGATATTCAATCCTGTCGTTGCATTGGTGACAAGAACAAGATTTTCTGATGAAGTCCTGAATTCCTTTGCAAGGTTTTCACGAACACCTTTCATCATATTTAAATTCCCTCGATCTTCACTTAAAAATTCGACGGGTTGTTTTTCTAATTCTAGCTGCCATTTCTGATAGTTTTCAAAAACTTCTCTAGGGCAAGCTCCAAAAGATCCATGGTTCAAAAAAACAACATCATCTCGGAGTAAAAATAGATCTCTTATAACTTTTTTCATTAATTTTTTGAGGAATATAATTTCTAAAGAAAGGGCTTAAGAATACAAGTGACATGCAGTCCAATGTCCTTTTTTAACTTCATTCCAAACTGGTGGAATCAAATCACAATTAATTTTATTCTTTTCAAGCACATCCTGTTTCATTGGACACCGAGTACAAAATCCACATCCAAAAGGAGGCATTTCCGGATTTGGAACTTCTCCTTCAAGGATAACTCGGGATGCATCTCTTTTTTTCTCAGTAATGGGATCTGGAATTGGTATCGCAGAAAGTAGGGATTGGGTATATGGATGAAGAGGATCCGTATAAATCAAGTTGCTATCAGTCAATTCCACGATTTTACCAAGATACATCACTGCCATTCGGTCACTGATGTAACGAACTACAGCCAGATCATGAGCAATAAATAGATAAGTGAGTCCTAGATCATTTTGAAGTTTTTTCATCAGATTGATGATTTGGGCTTGTATGGACACATCCAAGGCTGAAATAGCTTCATCTGCCACAATGAATTCAGGCTTAGCTGCTAAAGCTCTGGCAATTCCAATACGCTGACGCTGACCCCCTGAAAATTCATGCGGATAGCGATTCGTAAAATCGGAATTAAGGCCGACTGTTTCCATGAGTTCTTCAGTTTTTATCCTGATGTTTTTCTTATCATAGATCTTGTGAATAAGCATCGGTTCACCAATTATTTCTCCAATTTTCATTCTAGGATTCAACGAAGCATAGGGATCCTGGAAAATCATCTGGAGTTTTTGACGGACCTTCATGAGTTTTTTTCGGTCCATTTGCATAAGATCCTGTCCTCGGTATTGAACGCTTCCAGAAGTTGGCTGGTAGAGTTGGAGAATGGAACGGCCCAATGTGCTTTTCCCACAACCGCTTTCTCCAACCAGACCCAGTGTTTCACCTTGTTCAATGTCTAGTGTGATATCATCAACTGCTTTAAGAACTTTGTTAGCACTTTTTAAAACCCCTGACTTAGAAGTAAAGTGCATCGAAAGTCGTTTTATTTTTATTATTGGTTCAGTCACAAATGTTCAGTTGGATTAATAGAGATGGCATGACACTAGATGCTCTGGGTAGATGGTTTTTTTTAATACCGGGGGGTCAGAACAAATTTCCTTACGTTTTCCGCAACGATCAAAAAATGGACATTTTTGGGGATAATCGATTAAATTTGGTGGTAGGCCTTCAATAGGAGACAGTTCTTCATGCTTCGATCCATCCAGTCGTGGCAGTGAATTGAGCAATCCCTGTGTGTAAGGATGCAGTGGTTTGGCGTATAACTCTTCCACTGGAGCCTCTTCTACAATTTTTCCTGCATACATTACTAGAACACGTTGAGCCAACCCGGCAATGATCCCCAGATCATGGGTAATCCAGATAACAGACATTCCGATATCATCTTTAATTTTTTTTATTAAATCGATTATCTGTGCCTGAATCGTTACATCTAATGCGGTTGTTGGTTCATCTGCAATTAGAATTGCAGGTTTACATGCAAGCCCCATTGCAATCATAACTCTTTGGCGCATGCCACCAGAAAACTGGTGAGGATATTTTTTGATACGTTGTTGAACATCAGGAATTCCAACTAAATGCAATAGTTCTAGAGTGTTTTTCCTGGCCTCAGATTCTGATACTTTTTTATGATGAATTATGGTCTCACTGATCTGCTCCCCAATGGTTAGAACAGGATTTAACGAGGTCATCGGATCTTGAAATATCATGGATATTTTATCTCCACGGACCCGAAGGATGTCAGATGAGTGAAGATTTAAAAGATTTTCTCCCTGAAAAATTACCTCTCCACTCAACGTGCATTCTTTTGGAGGAATCAAACGAGTGAGAGACATTACCCCAACACTTTTGCCTGATCCACTCTCGCCTACAATTCCAAGGATCTCCCCGTACTTCAATTCATAACTGATCCCATTTACTGCTTTTACTTCTCCATCCAGAGTTTGAAAACTGGCTGTAAGATTGTTCACCTCCAAAACAGTTTCACTCATTGATTACTTCTGAATTTTCTGTTTTGGATCTAAAGCATCTCGAAGTCCATCACCAAGGAAAGAAAATCCAAGCATGGTGATAGCAATTGCAAGTGTTGGAAAAAGAGCAAGATGCCAATACACACGAATATAGGCATTACTAACACCAACCATTTTACCCCAACTGGCAATAGGGTCATTGACACCCAGACCCAAAAAACTCAAACCTGCTTCAGCAAAAATAACTGCTGGGATTCCAAAACTAACTGCGATAAGTATTGGACTCATTGCATTAGGCAATAAATGGCGCATTAGAATTCTCCATTCACTCGCCCCTATACTTCTTGCTGCAATGCAATATTCCAGTTCCCGAAGTGATAAAACCTGGGCTCTAGTAATACGTGCGATGATGATCCAGCTGGTTAAACTGAGGGCAATAACAATGGTTCCTAATCCACCCCCAAGAACAGATATAATCAGGATCGTAAAAAGCAATGCTGGGAAGGCAGTCATGATGTCAATGACACGGCAAATAACATAATCAAACTTTCCTCCAAAATATCCGGCAATTGCACCCACAGGAAGACCGATCAGCAGAGAAATCCCCTGAACAGAAAGACTCACAATCAAAGAGGTCCGGGCCCCATAGATTAAGCGACTTAGATAGTCACGACCTACTTCATCTGTTCCAAGTGGATGTTCGGGATGCTGAAAAGGCATCAGTAGAACACGATCAAAACGAGCTTTTTCGTAACTGAATGGTGCAAGAAAATGTGCAAATACTGCAAAAAAAATAATGAGCAGCACCAGAACTAGTCCTATAAGTGCCAGGCGATTTTGTGCAAACCTCCTGAATGCATCTTCAAGAAAAGTCCTATGTACTTGAAGAGGGACGCTCAAAAGAATTCCTTTAGATTAATTAATGGAACTGCCCCCTAATCTGATACGTGGATCTATCAGAGTGTAGGCTATATCTGTAAGGAGATAAATGATCCCCCAAAGGAGTGCTACCAATAAAAAAGTAGCCATTATCATCGGATAATCACGGTTAAGGGTACTGGTTACAAAATATTTCCCCAATCCATTGATTCTAAAAGTTGACTCTATAAATATACTGCCGGTAATCAAGTTTGGGATTTCTGTCCCAAGAGCAGTGATCATTGGGATCTGGGCATTACGAAAAACATGTCTACGCATCACCTTGCTTTCATTTAAACCTTTAGCTCGTGCAGTTCTGACATACTCTTCACCCATGACTTCAACAACACTAGCACGGGTGTAACGAGCGACCAAAGACATGGGAGCAATGGCATAAGCTACAACAGGTAGAATCCAATCCGTACAGAAGTATTTTCCGAAAAGGCATTGACCTGAACTTCCCCAACCTCCCATGGGAACCCAATTATAATGAACCGCGAAAATCAAAATCAACCACATAGCTACAACAAAATTAGGTACCGTAACTCCTAAACTTGAAATAAATGTAACGAAATTATCAATCCAGGTATTCTGATGGTAGGCTGCATATATGCCCAAAATAATTCCTATTGAGAATGCAAAAAAAATGGTGGTTAAACCTACCTGAACAGTGATCAACCAAGATTTTCCAATGAGTTTTGCAACTGTAGTATGAGGTCTTTGATAAGGTATCCCAAAATCAAAACGTAGAGCATGGCTCATATAATTCATATACTGTTTCCAAACTGGTTGATCCAATCCGTACTTTTTAAGTATATTTGCTTTTGCAGCAGCAGGTAACCTTCCTTTACGTTCATCGAAAGGGCCTCCGGGCACAGAATGCATGAGGGAAAAAACGATCACTGAAACTGCGAACAGAATCATGATCAAGGATGCAATCCTTCCAAGGATGTATAATATCACTGAAGTACTAGAAGAAATTGGAGCACTCTAATTTTGAGTGCTCCAATTATAAGAGTTTTACTTGTTATTACCTACATAAACATTACCCCAATACCAGTCATTCCCCCAGTGTTTCCCACTGACTCCATTGGAATCAGAGACCCTGAAGCTATCACCTAGGATATAGGGTTTAAATAGGTCACCCTGCCAGCGGTGAGCAATAAAAACACCACCTACATCATCAACAAGAATCTGTTGAGCATCTCGAAACATCTTGTCGCGTTTCTCATTTTGACCTACCAGATTACTCGCTTGAGAAACCATTCTATCAAATTCTGAATTTTTCCAAGAATGCCGTCCACTTGAAACCCAAATCCCCAAGAGATTTGATGCATCCAGGAAGTCCATACCGTAAGATACTGCTCCCAGTGTGAGTTGTGTTGGTTTTGCATTCAGAGCATCCATATACACTTTCCCATCTTTATTGGAAACCTCAATTTTGATATTAAGGCATTGTGCAATAGAAGCTGCAGAAGCCTGATAGACTGCAGCCATGGAAGGCCCTTCTCCACGCAACCACATTTCTTGTGGAGGAAACCCACTTCCATTAGGATAACCTGCATCGGCAAGATATTTCTTCGCCTTCTTACAGTTATAATTCTGAAATTTCTTGAGTTCACCCTTTGTATCCGAGGAAGGATATCCTGGCATCAGCATCGAATGTGCCGGCATGGCCTTAATTGAACCATAAACATTTTCAACTATCGATTCTCGATCAAGTGCATAAGCAAAAGCCTTTCTAACTTTTATATCATTGAAAGGAGCTGTGTATGTATCAAAGAGGAGATAATCCGTTCGAAAATCACCAAAATGTCGGAAATAATTCAGCCTGAGCTCCGGATTTCTCATGATGATCTTGAAGTCTGCTGGAGTCAATCGTTCATAAGGAACAGTATCGACATCACCATTCTGGAACGCGGTGAAGAAAGTGGCTGGAGACATATAAATCCCTTCAATACGCTTCAACCTTGGCTTTCTATATCCTGTATAGTTTGGATTTGCTTCTACCACAATACGGTTTCCTGGATCAAATTCCTTCAAAACATAAGGGCCTGAAGATACAGAAGTTCCTGGGTCGTTATTATAGTAGGGGCCATGTTTTTCAAGAGCTTTCTTTTGGAGGAGGAATGCGAATTTCATGACTCCTGGTAATGGAGGGAAAACTCCTTCCGTTTCAACTTCTAAGGTATGGTCATCAATAGCCCTAATACCCAGAGCTGATGGAGGCATTTCCCCTGCTATAACCTTACCCCAATTTTTGATCCCTCCTGCACCTATGAAGGAATAGAACCATGTAAAATCCCAAGCACTGGAAGGAGTTGCTGAAAAACGAAAAGTTGCTTCATAGTCTTCAGCAGTAACCGCTGTGCCATCACTCCATTTCAGACCTTTGTGCAATTTAAATGTCCATGTTTTTCCATCATCACCCACCGACCAACTTTCTGCTGATGCTGGAATGACATTAAAATCTTTATCAAGGTCAATAAGTGTATCCTGAAACAGATCCGCAATGCATTCATAACGTTGATAAACTGAAACAGCAAAATCAAAAGTTACTTCATTTCGTGTGTTGTCACATGGAACGCGTAACACCTGTTTTGAATAGGATGCAGCATCTAATGGAAGAGTCATTCCATGCATTGTTTTTTCAGCAAATGATGCTGGAACAAAACAAAAAGAAAACGCAAGGAATTGTAGCCCCAATCCTCTCAAACACGAGAGGGTTCCTTGTATTATTTTCAATAAGATTTTTTCAAACATAATTCTCCTTAGAAAATTGATTAATTAACAAATGAAGATCCATTTAACAGGAAAACACAAATAAAAACAAGAGCTTTTAATCGAACATGAGTGATTTTTGCTAAACCAGCAAATAAATAAATTTTTTATACTATGATTTCAATGACTTAATGTTAAATTATAAGTAAAGAAAAGATAGAACTGTGACAGAATACACTGCTTTCAAGCCTAGAGGAATGAAAGCTAGAGATGAGAACCTAAACCCCGTACACCCAAATCGAACGATGCCAGATTTATGCACTAAGAAAAGCCAATCAAACTTCTTTACAAATCATTGGAACAGCTGGTTCTGTAACACCACTAAATATGAATTGCAATGTAATAATGGATGTTATTATTGAATTTTTTTGTTCAAGCTTTAATTTAGTTATCAATGAAGAGAAGGTGAAGACCTGAGTTATTTTTTGGTCAAATTCATTTTCGAGAGACTTTATCTCTATTCTGAATCATAGGTTTCTTGCATGGTTCCTTTGCACGATAGGCTGTTTTAATTCTTCAGGAACGTCAAGTTCTGATATTTCAATCAACCAAGTGCAGAAAACCTCCTCTTTTACTGGGCTAAGGCTCATGCCTAGGTACTTAATACATGCACACAACGGCCTTCTTGATGCCAACTCATTTGACTTAAAAGGATTTCTAAATTCCGAAGGGCAACCAGTTGGTTAGAATTAGTTCTTGTTGGCAGTCAAACTACACATGGTCCAATTTTAGAGTGTCAGATCCAGGCTGTGCTAAATGGATTCAGAAATTCTATGAAACCGTTCCCAGACCTGCATTGAATGCATCCTCCAAAACGGAACATCCCCAGGGGAACAGGCAAGGTTTGTGACAGCCTTGATGCCAGCCGACCCTTTACCTTCATTCTTCGACTTCAGGAATCGAATTTTCAATTCGCTTAAGTTCACTGGTATCCCTATTCTTCCAGACCTGCCTTTTAAAGACTGTGCGGAAATCTGCGTACTGAACGGAACTCTTGATCCCTGGAGGAGTCCCAAGCCATTTCGAGTTTTTTCTCAGAGGTTTTCAACCTTAAACCAATCCAATAGCCTAAAACCGAAGAAAAACAAATCCCTTCGCCCTCTTTCAAACCCCCATCAAACGGTGACATCGTTTCCTTGAAAGGATTTGATTTTCCAATAAATTGTTTCAATTATACTCCCATGTCTTTTCATTTGCACTCTCTCCAGTATTGAGGAACTGCGCCGCATGGATTGGCAAGCTTGGTTTCATTTCATCAATGGGTTTCCAGTCAAAAAAATTCCTTCCCTGTGAAAATGGGTGCTAACGATCTCATCATCGGTTTTTATGATCTTCAGAAGGATCCTGACCAGCAACAACCTCTGGAAAATCAAACCCTGTTGTTTCAAAAACTGACTCAGATGAAAGTGAGATGCAGGCTACTGATGCTTCACTAGAGACATATCAACAAGTCGAGATCTGATACCATGCCTAACCCTTGTATGTGTACCTGCTCTGTAATAACAGGAGCATGCGGATCCAGACTCCCAAAAAGTTTGTTATGGGTGGTGCATGAACGTGTTGAAACCAAGTGCACCCAAGAAAACCTTTTGTTGGCAACTGATTTGCCAGCATATGCCAACTGACGTTTATTGGATCAATCATGACTCCTGTCACTGTCGGTGTCATCGGATGTGGTAACATCTTTGACGCCTATCTCAATGCCTCACAGCATTTCCCTATACTCAATTTGACCAGCTGTGCAGACATGCAACCTGAAAGAGCGCAGACCAAGGCAGAGCAATGGGGGCTGCAAAACAGGACCCCAGAAGAACTGCTGGCAGATGACTCGGTGGAACTGGTTCTCAATCTCACTACCCCCGAATCCCACGTTGCAGTTGCTCGTCAAATACTTGAATGTGGCAAACACGTCTACAGTGAAAAACCTCTAGGACTCAATCCAGAGGAAAGTAGGGCTTTGCTTGACCTGGCTGCTTCACTTGACCTGCGCGTTGGTTGTGCACCTGATACCTTTCTGGGGGGATCCCATCAGACTTCTCGGCAATTGCTCGATTCCGGAAAACTGGGAGATCCTCTTGCCTGTACAGCCTTCATGATGGTGCCTGGTCATGAACTGTGGCATCCGGATCCTGACTTTTACTACCTCCCCGGAGGTGGCCCCATGCTAGACATGGGACCTTATTATCTAACCGCACTTGTCAATTTGTTGGGACCGGTTGCCCGTGTGACAGGACGTGGGAAGTCGTTTCGTCCTTTTCGGACCATTGGATCGGGTCCACGAGCAGGGCAAACGGTTGCAGTGAAAACTCCAACACACCTAAGTGGTGTTGCAGAATTCGAGAACGGTACACTGCTCACCATCACCATGAGTTTTGATGTGTGGAACCATCAGCACCATCATATAGAATTATATGGCTCCCAGGGGTCTATGCTGATCCCTGATCCCAACTGTTTTGATGGCAACGTGCAATGGAGCAAGGGAAAAGAGGGATGGACCCGAATTCCAAATGCCTTCCCTTATGCAGATGACAACTACCGTAGCCTGGGACTTGCGGATCTGGCACATGCCATCCGAAAAGGCAGAGCCCACCGTGCCAATGGTCAAATAGGCTTTCATGTCCTTGAAATCATGACGGGTTTCCTAAAGGCTGCGGAAACCGGAGAAACCGTGGAAATGAGCAGCCGATGTGATCGCTCTGAAGCCATGCCCACCGGGCTACCGTTTGGACAACTTGACTGAGAAGGAATATGACACAAAAAAAAGCCCTGATTGCTTGGGGAGGTTGGGAAGGACATACCCCTCTGCAAAGTTCTGAAATCACTAAAAATATACTGGAAGAACACCAGTTTGAGGTAGATGTGGTCGAAGGTACGAGCACCTTTTCTGATCCTGATTTGTCCCGATACGACCTGATTATTCCTGTCATCACCATGTCCTCGATTGAGAAGGAGGAGGTTGCCAACCTATGCCAAACAGTTGAGAACGGTACCGGACTGGCAGGTTTTCACGGATGCATGTGCGATTCGTTCCGTGATAGCGTCGACTATCAGTTCATGACGGGAGGACAGTGGGTGGCCCATCCGGGAAACATCATTGACTTCACTGTTCAGATCATTCCTTCAGACGAATCCATTACCAATGGAATCCAGGATTTTGACTTTCGTTCTGAACAGTATTACATGCACGTTGATCCCTCCAACGAGGTGCTCGCCGCCACCACCTTCAGTGGTGAGCACTGCTCTTGGATCAAGGACGTCACCATGCCTGTTGTGTGGAAACGCACTCATGGCATTGGCCGTGTGTTCTACAGTGCCTTGGGACACATCGCAGAGGAATTCCAGGTCCCTGAAATGGCCACGCTCTTTACGCGCGGTATGCTCTGGGCTACTAGACATTGAAGCCCAGTGTAAAGCAACACTTCAGTGACTTAGACATATCCCTGTTTGATAGGACATGGGAACAAATGTGCGTTTAATTTTGGCAGGCATGTAAGGTTGCTTTTCAAAACTTTCGCACCCACTAACCTGTTACTGGTCTAACACTTTCAACATATATTCAACGGACTGACGGATTTCTTCATCTGTACATTCATCACATCCGCCTTTAGGGTCCATCCCATCCTCGGTGCCTTTGATGGCGGCCTGGAGGATCTCTTCAAAATCCTTTTTCAGGTATTGGGTCCATTCGGATTGTTCCTTGATGCTTGGTGCACCTGACAGCCAACCCCAGAAACCACCGTCATGACAATCCGCACACTCATTATGGTAAATCTTTTCTCCATGTGATGTTTGGTCCGCCACCAAGCTAATCGGAGTGATCAAAAAGTTAAAAATCAAACAGATAAAAAACTGCTTCAGAAATTTATATTTTGTCACCTTGTTTTCTCCTTTGATTTAATAATAAGTTCATTTCGGAATGGTGAATTCATAATACAGTTTGATTTCTCTCGGCGAATCTCGGAATGACCCTCGAAATCATAGGGAAGTCTATCCCTGATAAGGCTCAGGGCAATTTTCTATAGCTACAATACAATATCCATCACTTTCCACCCTCTCTCCAACTCCAGGTTTCGCTTCTTCAGTATGACAAAACCGACAACTGTCCAGTGTGGCCGGGTTGGATGGTTCAGAAATTTTATCCAAAAATCCTTGGGCCTGATTCAAGGCTTTCTGCTCATCCCCCCCAATTGGGAGCATCACATCAAAGTGAATTTTAACCCCATTGTTGGAAGTAGCATAAGTATCGTAAACTTCGATTTCCATAATCCTTCCCTTCATTCGATTTTCAAGAAAATGCAGAATATATAGGAATTCCTCCTGAGGTCAAGAGGAGTTCTTCTTCTAAAATTGTCCTGGAAACTCCACGGATCTCCAGACTTTTATGATAGCACCTGAGATCATTTTTCGAGGATAAACTTCTTATACCACCCTTTTTACATGATAGACCCAACGGATCTCATGGGATTTTTGGTGATAGCGGTGGGGATTAATTCAGGAAGAACATCGCTCTGGAACCTTGAAACAAAGGGGGTGGGTGAGTGTGTTTTTAAGGAATTCCTCAAAGCTGAGACACTTGTCCTAGAATTTGTAAATCTAGCTCCGTGAACGTGAGATGGTCTTCTGCTGGCTGATGGGAGTGCCGTAAAGAGGGTTTTCACAGACTGTTTTCACGGTTTCAGCATACCAGCGCCTTCCTCGTTTGGAGAGGATCCGTCGACTGTTGAGCAGTTTGGCAATACGGTGGTAACTCATTTCCTCTTCGAGCCTTTTCTCACGGATCAGCCCGACCGTTTGCAGTTCCGGATCAGACGGCACCAGTTTCCGCCGTTGATAGATGTATCCAAAGGGAGCATGGCCGACGCGTTCCCCGATTTCACGTTTACGCGCAATCATCTCCCGGGTACGGTCCGGAATCGCCTTAGCTTCCCAACGCCCCATGATACGCATTGTATTGAAAGCCATTTTCCCTGATTTCTTGGAGGTATCGATGCCCTCTTCGAGCGAGACAAAACGGATACTGCTGGCCGCCAACAGTTCAAGCATTTGGTTGTAAAGACGGATGCTTCGGGTCAGTCGGTCGAGTCGGGCCACCACCAGGACAGAGACTTTGCCCTGTTCGATCTGACTGATCAGTTTGGCAAGCTTCGGCAGTTCCAAGGAAGAACTGGTTCCTTCCTTGTCACGATAGATTTTCTTGATTTCCAGCTTGGCTTCTTTCGCCCACTGATTGATTTTTTCCGTTTGTTGCTTGAAGCTCAACCCATCAGGTGTTCCGATGGAAGTATTGAGCCTGATGTATCCAAAAACCGACATGGGAGTCTATTCCGGGGCTACCTTGAGAAACAGGAGTGAATACCTGTGGATCGAATAATGGATCAGGAAATGATGTTTCCTGGTTAACGAAAGATATGGACCGATTGTCTGAGGTTCCATATCATAATGAATATGGTTTTATGAAACAAAAAGATAGTCGTAAAACGCTGTTCAAGGGTCAAGTCCAATTCAAGAAGGAACAGGCCGTGAAAATCGTGTTAAATCAGGGTTTCAGCTTTGATACAATCAAATTATGATAGTATTTGAAAAATGGATTATCTCATGTCTGCCTCGGAAAACAGTTCCTAGCGGCCTGGCTTAAAAAATATTGATGAGCTAAAAGGAGGAGTATGGCTTTTTCCACAGAATTACGCTCAGATCTGGTGAACCTGCTTGGTTCTGAATGGGTCAAGGACGATCCAGTCACCCTTTACACCTACCGTTGTGACGGCCTGACACTCTACACCGCACCACCGATGGGGGTCGTGTATCCAGGAAACCGCGACGAATTGGTGGAAGTGGTAAAAAAACTCCACACCCTCAAGATCCCTTTCGTGCCCAGAGGAGCGGGAACCGGACTTTCCGGTGGTGCCGTGCCCCAACAGCAAAGCGTGATCATTGAAATGGCACGTTTCAAGGAAATCCACGACATAGACTGGATCAACCGAACCATCACCATTGGCCCCGGAGTGATCAACCTGAGGATTTCGGAAAAGGTTCAACCGGACGGGTATCACTACGTTCCGGATCCTTCCTCTCAAAAAGCCTGCACCATCGGAGGTAATGTTGCTGAAAATTCCGGAGGCCCGCACACCCTCAAATACGGAGTGACCGTAAACCATGTGCTCGGTCTGGAAATGGTCCTGCCTGACGGGGAAGTGGTGGAACTGGGCGGTAAGCATTTCCCCATCCTCGGCCCGGATATGCTCGCATTGGTAATCGGTTCGGAAGGTACCTTTGGCATTGTCACCAAAATCACCTGCAGGCTGACTCCAAATCCGGAAAAGGCGATCACCCTGCTTGGGATTTTCGATAGTGTCCACAAAGCATGTGAAGGAGTTTCTGCCATTGTTCGAAAGGGAATCATTCCCGCAGCCATGGAAATGATCGACAAGGTCACCATCTATGCCGTCGAACAGGCCTTGAAACCCGGCTTTCCCACTGATGCCGAAGCGGTGCTGATTATTGAAGTGGACGGACTCATAGAAGGTCTGGAAGAAGAAGCCCAAGCCTCTGAAGAATTGCTGCTCCAGGCTGGAGCGAGGGAGGTCAAGTGGGCTCGTGATGATGAGGAACGTGCCAGGATATGGCGTGCACGGAAGGAAGCCTTCGGCGCCATCGGCCAGATTTCTCCGAATTATTACGTCCAGGACGGTGTCATTCCACGCAGTTCCCTTCCTGAGGTTTTGGACAAGATCGCAGAAGTTGGTAAAAAGTTCAGCCTCACGGTGGCCAACGTCTTTCATGCCGGAGACGGCAACCTGCATCCGTTGATCCTATACCGTTACGACATTCCTGAAGAAGTGGAAAACGCTCATCATGCAGGCGAGGAAATCCTTTCCATCTGTGTTGAATACGGAGGATCCCTTTCCGGAGAACATGGAATCGGGATCGAAAAAGCATCCTGGATGGATTCAATTTACAACAGTGAAGATCTGGAAAATATGAAAAACATCCGTGAATTTTTCAATCCAGGCGAACTTTTGAATCCTGGCAAGATCTTTCCCCAACCCGGACGCTGTGCCGAAGTCAAACATCCCTCGGGAGTTCCTGATAGCACCGGGGAGCGTCCACGAATGGTGGCAGCCAAATCAGGAATTGCTGTATGACCCATACCGTGGCAGAAAATGCTGCACCAACGGTTTCCGAATTCGTTCCTCAAAGCGTGGAACAGGCCCGGGAGTGGGTACTGGAACGGATATCGTTGGAACAGTCGATCCGCATCCACGGAAACGGGACCTCAGGCCATAGCGATCCCATCTCCTTAGAGGAAGGCGGGTGTTTCCCCGTGAGCAGCCAGGATTTAAAAACCATTCATTTTTTCGACCCTGATGACCTGGTGGCAGGCATGCAGGCGGGGCAGACCGCTGCAGAAATGCAACAACTGCTGGCCCAGAAAAAGATGCAACTAATGGTCAACCCCTGGTATCCCGATTCCACCCTTGGAGGGATGGTCTCCGCCAACATCAGTGGACCGAACCGGATGAATATGGGAGGACTGCGAGACTCCCTGATCGGAATTGAATACATCAATGGTAGAGGAGAACTGGTCAAGGCTGGAGGCAAGGTGGTCAAAAACGTAACCGGTTATGACCTGACCCGGATGATGATCGGGCACCTTGGCGGCCTGGGGTTGATCACTTCGGTCAATTTCAAAATCCAGCCCTTTGTCATTGATCCCCATGCCCTTTTTCTGGAAACCGATTTACAAAACTGGCAAAAAGCTGTTGGCCTCCTTCAGTCCAGACGGATTCCTCTCGACTGGATACAGGCCGTCAGTGCCTCTGCAGAAGGCAACCGGATTCTGCTTGGTGCAGGGTTTTCGGGAAACCCGGAACGTCGAAGCAGGATCGCCAACGAACTGCAGGATGTTTTCGGAGAAAAAAGTTTCATGTTGGCCGATGGCGATGATTCCCCGGAATGGCCCTGCCTCCCTGGCAAAGAACGTTTCAACGGATTTCTTCCGGCCTACCTCGAACACTGGCAGATAAACCAGCCTGGGCTCCATCTTCAGGCCTCGCTTCCGACAGCGGACATTCTTGAACTATCTCTGGAAAGCCTGTCTGCATGGGATCCGAGAATGATCATACATCCTGTTGGAGGAGACCTGCATCTCTTCCTCGGCGAACAAGACGGAGATCGACAAAAGAAATTTATTCAGACTTTATTAAAATGTCTGCCCCGGCAGTCTTCCAACATGAGGCTGCTCCGTTCCGCCCCGGAAGTTGGATTTGAGCACTTGGGACATTTTGCAAAACCTCCGGGCTATTCTCTGAGCTGCAGACTCAAGCAGCATCTTGATTCCGAGGAGCTTTTTGATGCTCCCTACTACAGGATGTAGCACTCATCAAGAAGATTCATTGCCCCTGATTCAATGACTATGGAAGCATCGGCACCGGCCAAGGTGAATTCGGAATTGACGAATCAGTTTCGTGGAGCGAAATTCGATAACATCCTCAAATGCGTCCACTGCGGGCTTTGTCTGGACAACTGCCCCACCTACCGTGAACTGGCAGACGAGAAGGATTCCCCGAGAGGCAGACTCTACCTGATGCGCGGGCTCTGGGAAGGAGAGCTTGATCTGAACCCTGATGTGATCGCGCCTCTGGACCGCTGCCTTGACTGCAGGGCCTGTGAAAGTGTCTGTCCCTCCGGAGTGCCCTACGGGGAACTGCTTGAAAAAACACGAGGGATTCTGATGGACCACCGCAAGCAGTCCTTCAAGGAAAGGCTGGCCCGGGCCTTTTTATTGAAGGGTCTTTTCCGGTCCACATCCGCTCTCGCCACCACCAGTCAACTTTTACGCCTCTATACCTGGACAGGCATTCCAAAACTCATCACAGGTAGTTTCATCAGTCGTCTTCTGCCCAGAAAATTCGTCTTCAGCCAGCACCTGCTTCCAAATTTTTCAGGAAAATCCTTTAAGAAAAGACATGCCGACGTACTTCATGCCCCAACCAGGACAGAGACTCCAAAGGAACGCGTCGGATTGTTCAGCGGTTGCATCCTCGATGTTTCCGAAGCAGAAATCCACGAAGCAAGTTTGACCCTTCTCAGGGCAGCTCGGTATGAGGTCGTCGTTCCAGGGGATCAGGGATGCTGTGGTGCCCTGCATGTCCACAACGGTGAACGTAATACGGCTCGGGAACTAGCCGAAAAACATCGTAATGCCTTTGAACCACGCAAGCTGGACCGGATAGTCACGAACGCTGCTGGCTGCGGAGCCCAGCTCAAGGAATTGCATCACCTCTTTCCAGAAGCTCCTGAAAATGAAATCGGCAGGTGGAAGGAGCTTGAAAATAAAACCATCGACCTGCTTGAGTTGATCGCTTCGGAAACGAAAGTCCTGGACCAACTGAACTGGAGTTCCGAACCGGTGACCGTCATTTATGATGCCCCTTGTCACCTGATGCATGCCCAGGGAGTGGATGCAAATCCTAGAAGACTGATTGGCAGTCGTTCCGGAGTAAAACTCGTACCGCTTCCAGAATCCCATTGGTGCTGTGGTTCTGCAGGAATCTACAATCTGGTGCAACCCGAACTTGCAGGTTCGGTGCTCCAGCGCAAGATCGATTCGATCCATGAAACCATCAAAGCCCATCCTGAAACCCGAATCCTGCTGACAGCCAATCCGGGCTGTCTCTACCAGATCCGTGCCGGCATCAATCAGGCAGGGATTCCCCTGGAAGTGATGCATTCGGCAGTTTTTCTAGCAGGACGTCTGAAGACCTGATGGATTCCGCATCCCGCTTTCTGATTTCCCTCTTCGAGCAAGCAGTTAAAAGCGCTCAGCCCCGCTACTGCCTACCCGGTCACCTTCCTCCTCCGGCGAAAGGCCGCAACGTAGTGCTTGGGGCAGGAAAGGCTTCAGCGGAAATGGCCAAAGTCCTGGAAAACCATTGGCAGGGACCTCTGGAAGGACTGGTGGTTACCCGCTACGGCCACCGAGTAGCCTGTGAGACGATTGAAATTCTGGAAGCAGGACATCCCGTACCGGATGAATCCGGGGTCGATGCTTCCAGAAAGATGCTCGAACTGGCTCGAAGTCTGGGACCCGGTGATCAGGCCATCTGTCTCATCTCCGGAGGAGGTTCTGCATTGCTCACCCTCCCTGCAGAAGGACTGAGTCTGGAAGACAAGCAGTCCGTCACCAACTCCCTGCTTGGTTGTGGAGCAACAATCCACCAGATCAATGCTGTACGCAAACACCTATCCGCCATTAAGGGAGGCCGGCTGGCGGAGGCATGTGCTCCTGCTTCGATCCTCACCCTGGCGATTTCGGATGTGCCCCGTGACGATCCGGAAGTGATCGGATCGGGACCCAGCGTTCCAGATCCAAGCACCCTGGGGGACGCATTGAACGTTCTTCAGCATTTTGACATTCATGAACCCGAAAGTGTCATCAGGCATCTTCAGCAACCATCGAATGAAACACCCAAACCTGGAGGACCTTCCTGGGAACATTGCCGTTATCAGCTGATCGCAAAGCCCCAGCAGTCCCTGGATGCAGCCGCAGAGGCCGGGCGGAAAGCCGGGCTGAATGTGATCATCCTGGGTGACAGTCTTGAAGGCGAGGCACGGGAAACAGCGATTGTTCATGCCGGCATCGCCCGGCAGGTTCTCCGCCATCGTCAACCCCTCCTTCCTCCGGCGCTGATCCTTTCCGGAGGAGAAACCTCGGTCACTTTGAAAGGCACAGGCAAAGGTGGCCCCAACACCGAGTTCATCCTCTCCCTGCTCTGTGAACTGAGGGGCGAACCAGGCATACACGCGATCGCCTGTGATACCGACGGCATCGACGGTTCGGAAGACAATGCAGGAGCCTGGATCAGCCCCCGAAGCTTTACTCTCGCAGAATCACTGGACCTCGATCCTCAAGAGTTTCTGGTCCAAAACGACAGCCACGGCTTCTTCCAGATGCTGGACTCCCTCGTCATCAGCGGTCCAACGCTCACCAATGTCAATGATTTTAGAGCCATCCTCGTCCAGGATCCGGATCAGCCTCCACGGTTCCAGGGTTGAGGTGATGGCCGAGAAAAGCTATAGGCAGGAAGGGTGATGTCTGCTTCTCTGCATTCCCTGATCGGATCACATCCGGCAGGCATCGATCAGGCCCGAAGACTCGTTCCTGAAGGAACACCGCTCCTGGATACCTGTATCATTTCCAATCCCGAGGGCACCCAACTCTTTCTGCAGCACCTGCGTCCCATTTTGGATGATGAAAGGCAGATGCTGGAAACCTTTGACGACTATCTTTTTGAACCCTTGAGTTCCCAAAATGCTATACAAATGAGTTGTGTTGAACGTGGATTATATTTCTCCATCCAAAGATCTTTGCAGAACTATTCAAGCCGTGCTCGAACCCTTCGCAAGGAACAGGGAAAAACCAGCCTCGGTGAGATCAGATGTCATGATCTTCCCTGATGGGAACCTAGGATCAGAGCACAATCGCCTTTTTGGAATCCGCATGGCCGCTGATCATTTCGGCTGCGGCCCTAAGTACTTCTTCCGGAATCGAATGCACTCCGTCGAAGGGGAGGAACTGGTGATCAAAACTGGATTGTAGGAAAAGGTTTCGCAATGCTTTGGCACCCTCGAAAGAGAGGATCGGATCCTGCCTGCCATGGCTTTGGAGAATTTTCAGTATTCCACGCTTTTGAGAAAGCTCACGCCAGACCGATTCACAGACGAGGGTCCCCGACATCACGATCAGTCCCCCAGGAGCTTGCATCATCCTCAATGCAACATCGGTGGTAACCATTGACCCCTGAGAAAATCCTCCCAGAATCATTCTATCTGCCATCAGTTCATGAAAATCCATCAACTGTTTCACCAGTTCACTGACCATCGCTGAAGCTTCGGGCATGCCCTCGGGGATATCTCGGCTGAGGTCTCTCGGTTTTCCACTTTCGATGGCTCTCTGCATTGCGAGGGTGTCGATCATCCACCAGGCTCGTCCCCCAGGCATGCCCATATCAGATAATGAAAGAGGGGCCTCGGGAAAAACAAAACGAACCGTCTCCCCAAGCCCGGGATTCTGCTGACAGATCCATTGACCCAGCGGCACCAAATCGTCCCCTGGGGCTCCAAACCCATGACAGAGGATGACGATCAACTCCGGTTTTTGATTCGCGTCAACAGGATCCAAAATGGTGCATTGGAGTCCTCCCAGGTCTTTCTGACTTTGTTTCATTTCGATGTTCTACAAAGAGTGAAGAATGAAAATCAAGATCGATTCCTATCAACCCAGTTGAACTAGGGTTTCCCCACGGATGGTTGCGGAAACAAGTCCCTGGTTGCCAAGTGTTCCAGGAATCAGGATCTTGTCCATGTCGATCTCAATGGAACCGCATTCAAAATTCATTCTACGGACTTTTTCCCGAATCGCTTCCCTGACATACTGCTCTGCTTCAACAAGAGCCAGATCGGGATCCTGGAAAGTCCTGACATGGTCCTGGTGATGAAGAATAAATCCTTTAGATTCTGGATTTGTGACTTCACTGGTCATGGAGATTTTGACAGTACCAGAAGCCGCCCCCACTGCATTGGCAACGGAAGCAAACTCTGGAATCACGGTTCTGGTGTTTAGTTTTCGGCCGACCTCAGGATAGATCGATTCGGCAGGGCCTCCTACGGCCACCAGGGTGATACTGGATTTCAACTGCACCTCGAGCTGGTTCAAACGCCCTTCTCCCTCCAGAAATGCCTGAACCCAGGCATCGTCTTGCGTCACAGTTTTTCCTGAAAGGGTTTCCAACATGATCCGGGAACTTTTCAACACCGTCTGATCCAGGATTTTCCTGGCATAGTTCTGAAGTTCCTGCTCCAGGTTTTGGTGATTTCCGGAAATCATTCCGTTCCAGCGTCCGCTGATGATCAGTGCCATCCTGGCTCCTTCAGAGGACCAGTGGTTTTGCAGACCCAGCACATGAGCGGCGTCGCTCATGGTCAGTCCTGACATCTGGATCGCTCCCATTTCAAAAAGCCGGAGGATCATGGCCCGGTACCTGGCCCTGCCGGAAAATCGGTGGTAGGGGGTCGGCGTGTCACCAATCATGTTCAGCAGTTCGGCTTCATCCCCAGTCAGCAGATCTTTCCATTTTTCCTGATCCTCGCTCTGGACCAGATAACGATGGGCCCCATGAAGACCTGTCCGCTCATTTGATTTGCCAATCAGTTCTTTCAGAAATATTGGGTAACGACTCGCCATCAGGGAGACCGGCATGACCCGCCGGGCAAGCATTTTTAATTCCTCTCCCTCCCCGGTTTGAACTTCACTGTCGCCACCGAGGGCATAGGACCGAACCCGGATGGATTTGATGGACGTTTCCCGTTCATGCATGATGGCGTGCCGGTTTTCAATGAGCGGCCATCCGCCCTCAACTACAGCCGTGTCGGTGGTCGTCCCCCCGATGTCGGAGATCACGAAATCCTTTAAACCGGTCAAACTGCAGGCTCCGATGACACTGGCCGCTGGCCCTGAGGCAACCGTTTCGATCGGACGGGTCATGGCGATTTCAGCGGGGTCGATCGAGCCGTCACCCTTGACCATCATCAACGGGACATCCAGCTCAAATTCCCCCATGGCACATTTAACGGCCTGAACGAGTTCCTCCATCAGGGGTTGAATTTTGGCATTCAGGGTGGCAGTGTAGGCACGTCTGGGAGAATTGAGATCGCTGGTCAGGCTGCTTGAAAGGCTGACTCTGGCCCGGGTGATGTTCTCTATCAACCTGCCTGCCTGAAGTTCATGCTCTGAATTTCTCACCGAGTAATTGGCTGCTACGGCAAAGTTTCGGCAGGATTTCACGGATGTTTCCAGAAACTGCTGAATTTTTTCCAGGTCAAGCGGAGCCTTTTCCTTTCCATCGTAACGGTGTCCCCCCTCGATTCTTAAAACCCTTTCCCTGGAAACCAATTCATCAAGGTGTGACTTCTCCATCATGTCGTCGCTGAAACCAATCAGGACCACCCCGGGATCCGTACCTTTCTTTTCAACCAGAGCATTGGTTGCGAGGGTGGTTGATAGCGACACCATCCCGATTTCAGAAGACTGACAAGAAGCTTTCGGATGATTCAGCAATTCCCTCAACGCGGAGATAACCCCCTGTTCCAACTTGCCGTGGGAAGTGAGTGCTTTCACCGATTGCATCACCTGCTTTTTCCGCAGGTGATAAACCACGGCATCGGTGTAGGTCCCTCCGGTATCAATTCCAATCTTATAGGATTTCATATGAGGCCAAGGTGTTTCTTGAAAGGGAACAGAGAAAGGAAAAAAGGTCCGATGGGTTGAACTGGAAATCGTTAAGGTTCTTAAAAGAAAAAGGGTATCTTAGCACTTCACTAAATACTCCTGGGAAGAGAATCCTAAGGTGGGTCCATTCAAGGGATTTTCCAGAAACATTAATTAAAGGAATGAGGCCCGATCACATGATCCAGGGAAAAATAATTGATTCGAAATCCACAATTCATCTGAACAATCATCCTAATAAGTGGGTTATGAGAATGAGCCACTGAAATGATCAACTCAGAACAGGATGACTCTCAATCGGAGTCATGCATCTGTTTCTCCCACAAGTGTCAAATGTTTGGGGAATTCTGCAGAGGACATCAATGTGCGGCATCGCTCAAATCGTCCATTCGCATAGGCCCTGAAGTCCTCTGCTGGATTGTTGTTTGCCAATTGCAATGCGCCCCAAAGTGTCCAAAGCAGATCACACATGGCCTTGTAGAGGATCATCCTTGCAATGCTTTGTGGAGATGGCTCACCGTCGAAATAGGCCAACAACAACTCCTCATCCTGGTCAGCACCGAAATCAGCCTCGACTGAAAGATCTCCTAGATCCCACATGGGGTCGTTGTTGCCAGCATATTCCCAATCCACCACGTACATCCTCTCACCAGTATCAAGAAAATTTTCTGCCAGAGGATCACAATGACAGGGCACCGTTTCCAACGGTGTTGCTGCAAGTGCCTGGCGGACCGCATCAGCCTCGTGCTGTACCGTTTCGTATCCGTCCGGAACCCAGGCCTTTTTCCCTCGGAGGATTCCGAGGTATTCATCCATCATGTTGAAGATATTGAATTCACATGAGAATTTATCTCCGCAACGGTGAACATCTCGGAGTGCGAGGGCCGCTCTTCCTGCTGTACCAGGTCGTTTGAAACCTTCAGCGTTCATGGTCAGTGCACCTTCGATGAAACGAGTCAGTTGGACACCGTTGGAGGTGTTAAAGTGCAGGATTTCGGCATTGACTCCGACATCGGCCGAGATACGGGCTGCGATTTCCTCGGCGTGACGGTCGATGTACTCTTCTGTCCCCTCTCCCGCAATACGCAGCATGTAGCTTTTCTCACCGTCGACAACCTTGAAATTCCGGTTGGTCAAACCACCAAGACGCTCGAATGAGAATTCTGATAGATCACGCCCCTGGAATAGGTCGATGGCAGCCAGGGTCTCTATTACTTCTTTCATATTTTCAATCGCTCCATGTTGGGGTCGTAAAGGGGGCCATCATGACGGATCGCAGGGACCACTTCGCCAAAGACCTCAACCGTGAATTCGGTGTGCTCGAATTCCTGTACCGGAAGGTAGCCGAAAACAATCGGTTTTCCGATGGTGTAACCATAGTTGGCACTGGTGGTGACATCAAGCATGCGTCCTGCTCGCATGATGGGTTCAGAACCATAGACTGGCATGTATTTTTCCAGGGTGAAGCAAGCGATTTTTCTTGCCGGACCACCTTTATCCTTAATCGAGACCAACGCCTCACGGCCAATGAAATCACCTTTGTTCATGTTCACTCGAAATCCGAGACCTGCTTCATAAGGATTGTAATCCGGGGTGATATCGGAACTCCAATAGAGATACCCCTTTTCCATACGCAAGGTGTCGATGGCTCGGTAACCAACATCAGCGATATCATATTCGCGCCCTGCTTCAGCTAGTGCCTTGTAGACAGAAAGTATGCTGCCCTGGTCCATGTGCATTTCCCATCCCAGTTCTCCGACGTAACCGATCCGCATGGCCCGGACCGAATGACCTGCGACTTTGATATCGGCAAACGAAGAAAACGGTAATGCTTCATTCGAAACATCCTCCTCAGTAACCTTCTGCAAAACATCACGGGCATAGGGACCGCAGAGATTCAAAACCCCATTGACTTCAGTCAGATCCTCAATCACCACGGAACCATCTCTGGGGCAGTTTCTCTCAATCCAGGAGCGGTCATGGACTCCAAAGGCAGAACCGGTGACGAGGTAGAACTCTTCATCTCCAGTACGCGAAATCGTCAGGTCCGCCTCAATCCCTCCTCGGGAGTTGAGGAACTGGGTGTAGATGATCTTTCCAGTGGGTTTGTCGAGATCGGAGACGGCGAGACGCTGAAGCACATCCAATGCCCCCCTGCCTGAAATACGGAACTTGGAAAATGAACTTTGATCCATCAGGGCAGCACGTTCCCGCACGGCTTTATGTTCCTCACCCACACAATCAAACCAGTCCGGTTTTTGGAAGGTCAGTACTTCTTCCAGGGACTCGTTCTTTGAAATAAAAAAATTGGGTCGTTCCCAACCCGCCTTGGAACCATAGGAAGCCCCTTTCTCTTTGAGGATGCCATGAAGAGGGCTCTGGCGAATGTTTCGGGAACTTTCGTGTTCTTCTCCGGGAAAATGAATGAAGTAGGTTTTTCCGTAAGATTCGATGGTTCTGGGATAAAGGAATGATTTCTCGTTATGATGATCGTTGAACCGGCGGATGTCGAAGGGCCATAGATCAATGCTCGGTTCTCCTTCAACGATCCACTCCGATACCATTTGGCCAACCCCTCCAGCTCCTGCAATGCCGATTGAAATGCCTGTGGCAGAGAAAAAATTATCCACTTCAGGAGCCCATCCTAGGATGAATCCTTCGTCTGCCGACCAGGGAATCGGCCCATTGATCAACTGACGGACCCCCACCTCGTTAACGATGGGGGTGCGTCTGGCAGCATTGATTCCAAGCTGTTCGAAACGGTCGAAATTTTCAGGCAGCAACTGCTGTGCGAATTCACCAGGAATGCCATTCTCTCCAAAAGAAAGGGTATCAGGCTCCCATCCTCCGATGGCGATGCCCCGGACCTCGGGTTTATAGTAGATGAGAAGATCAGGGTCACGCATCGCCGGCATGTTTTCCGGAATATCGGATATCGGATCCGTGACCAAATACTGGTGTTCTAAAGCCACAGCCGGGGTTTTGACACCTGCCTTCAAAGCCAGTTCACGTGACCAGAAACCCGCTGCATTAACGACAACCTCACATTTAATGCTGCCCTGGTCGGTGACCAGTTCCTGGACACGCCGATCCTCGACGACGATATCCAACACTTTGATCCCCTCAATAATCCTGACACCATTACTTCGGGCTCCTTTGGCAAAAGCCTGAGTGACCGAAGACGGATCAACATATCCATCACTTGGAATGAAGGCTGCTCCCAGCACATCTTCGGTGCTCATGATCGGAAACAAATCCTGAGCCTCCTTGGCATTCAAGAGATGCAGTTCGAGACCGAAACTTTTAGCCATCGAAGATGCACGTTTCAGTTCAAGAATACGCTCCTCGGAACAAGCAAGTCTCAGGGAGCCCACTTTTTTCCAATCAATCGCCTGACCGGTTTCCGCTTCCAGATGGTCATATACCTCCACGCTTTTCTGCAACACCCGGGTCAAGTTCCTCGACGAGCGCAACTGCCCGACGAGGCCTGCCGCATGCCAGGTAGACCCATGAGTCAGACCGCTTTTTTCCAGAACTAAGACGTCCTTCTTACCCATCCGGGCCAATTGGTAGGCAATCGAGCAGCCTACGATGCCGCCACCAATGATGATGATTTCTGCGTCCTGAAGTTCAGCCATCAAGGTCTCCATTTGTTTTGAATTGTTCCAACGCGCTGCGGAAGCGGGTCATGTTTTCGTCCGTATAGCCGACAAAGTCGAAATCGAGGGTCGAGTGGATTTCCTGGACCATGCTCCACATGGCCTCACGCAAAAGGGAGGCGCATTTCATCGCCTCGTACCTGAGATAACTGCTTTTGTCTCTTTCACTACCGAAATAAGCAGTCAGCAGCCAACGCTCCTGCTCCGATGAGAGTCCGTTGTTGGAAGCAAGCCCGCCAAGGTCAAATAAGGCGCTATTGTAACCGGCATAATCCCAGTCGACGAGCCACAAACGTTCTCCGTCGTCAATGAAATTTGCCGCCAGCAGGTCGTTGTGTCCGTAGATCAAATCGATCGCTCCAACCGCTTTTTCGAGGGTCTCAGAAGTTTCCATGAGGGCGTTCAGCTCGGTGGCCATTCGACTTCCTTCATGCCGAAGTGTCTGTGCGTAGTCCCTGAGCACATGAAACACCCAGAACACGAGAGACGGTCCTTTGAAATAGCGTGGGATTGTTCTATGAACCCGAAGGATCAAAGGAATGATGCGTGCCAGCATATCATCCTGGCGAATGTCCTCAGGCGTCAAGGTTTGGCCATCGATGAAACGCAGGACGAGGGCCCCTGGTTCCGCATAAACAACTTCCGGGGACACTCCAGCCTCGAAAGCGGCCTGACTTGCCGCCTGTTCGTTGAATCGCATGACACCGTGTACAGGAATGTCCTCACCGATGCGTACAACGAACCGGTCACCCCCATCAGAGACTATGAAATTGGTATTCGTGATGCCGCCGCTCAGGGGTTCCGGTGTGACCGTTCCTTTCCAGCAAGGAAGCTTCGCGGCCTTCTCGAGTTCCAGTTTCGATTCTGACATTGTCTCTTACTCCAATCCCAGTTCTGCCTTGCGGCGTTTGCTCCAGGCACCAATCAAACGATCCGAAATGATAGCAATAAAGGCCACGCAGATTCCAGCAACAAGACCTCGTCCAGTATCCGCCTTAGTTAGGGCAATGTAGACTTCCTGACCCAGATCTCGGGTGCCGACGAGGGCTGTGATCACGAGCATCGACAAGGCCATCATGATGGTCTGGTTAACACCCAACATGATTTCTGGCAATGCCAAGGGCAAACGTACCTTCCAAAGAATTTGGCGGGGTGTACAACCGGATGCGACAGCAGCTTCGATCAGGTGTGACGGCACCTTGCGAATGCCATGATCGGTATAACGGATTGCTGGTGCAACCGCATAAGCAATGACGGCCAGCATGGCTGCAAAATCTCCGACCCTGAACAACATCACCACCGGCATCAGATACACGAAACTGGGCAGGGTTTGGAGCGTATCTATGAATGCCTGAATGAACCGGTGTAATCGCTCATTGCCAGCAGCTAAGATTCCTATTGGACTTCCAATCAGACAGGCAATGACCACAGAAATTCCGCAGAGGTAAACCGTTACCATCGCCTTTGGCCATTGTCCGACAAAAGCGATAAAAAGGGTGAGGCATCCGCAAAGGAGAGACAGGCGGAATCCTCCCAACTGCCATCCGGCAAGAGCCGTCAAAGCAACGACTGCGATCCATGGAAGCCCCAGAAGAAAGCGTTTGACCGGAATCATAAGATTGAGTAACAGAAAATTCTTGAAACCGTCAAGCTGCTCGAAGTAATTGATGTTGATCATCTTCACCAGGTCCCCCCAAAAGGCACCGGTTGTGACGCGCAATGACTCTGGGTAGATACTCAACGCTTCAATCCCCATGGATCCGCCCCAGGTGACTGTGACACAGGCAATCGCTGCAATAAGATAAGGATGTCTTTTCAAGATCCCCTTTTGAAGCCTCCCATGCATCGGAGGAGGCTTGCGGGCCACGGACTGGCTCAAACGATCAAGAGCGATTGCCAGCAAGGTTATGGCGAGGCCTGCTTCCACTCCTTCCCCTATCTTCAGACGTTTCAAGGCATTCAGAACATCGAAGCCGAGTCCTCCAGCGCCAATCATGGAGGCAATGATGACCATATTCAACGAAAGCATCACAACCTGGTTCACACCGACCATCAATGTCGCTTTAACTGATGGGATTTGCACCTTCCAGAGCAATTGATTCGTCGAGCATCCCGCCATCGTTCCAAATTCAACGACTTCCCTTGGTACTTGTGAAAGGGCCAGCATCGTTACCCGGACCATGGGAGGCATGGCATAAATGATCGTGGCGATCATCGCAGCCACTGGACCGAAACCGAACAGGATCAGAACAGGTACCAGATAGGCAAACACAGGTACCGTTTGCATGAGATCAAGAACCGGACGAATGACCATTTCGAATCTTGGCGAACGGTGTCCTGCAATCCCCACCATTAAACCTCCTAGAACACCAAACGGAACGGCGATGAGAATCGAGGAAAGCGTTACCATGGCGCTCTCCCATTGCCCAAATACGGCAAGATAAGCGAAGCAGGACCCGGCCAACAGGGCAAGTTTCCAACCACTTACATAAAGACTGAAAAGAGTGATCAGTGCGATCAGAGCAAGCCAGGATAGTCGTGGAAAGATTTCTACGGCATCGGAACCTTGGCCTTTGAGAAATCCTGTTGAAAGCAGACTTTTTGCTAACCAGTAAGGCTGTTCAATGATCCAGGCCAGGGAACGGGTGAATTCTCTGAAAGTGAAGAGCCCCAGGTCAAAATCGTTGAGCAGCCATTTCATGAAATCGCTGATCCAGAAACGGAGAGGAATGTGCCATTGCCTCGGCATATTGAATGCCCATGGCACCTCCTCTTTGCCCGCAAGTCCGAGCACCACCACCCCAGTCATGGCAAGGAACCATAAAACCAGCCAAGGGCGGAACCTTTGATTACGATGGATGGGAAGTGCCTTGACGTTCAAGGAAGTCATTCCTGGTCAATAAGCACGTTCAAAACTGAATCCTTGCGAACTTGGCCGATGGTATTACCTTTTTCATCAACTACGGCAAAAGGTTTCTGGGCATCAATAATGCGTGCTGCCAGTTCCTGCAGTTTGACAGACACATCAACTTTACCAGCATAATCTCCTTCCTGGGGGGGTTCCATCACAGCACGGGCCGTCAACACTTTGGCCCTAGGGATACCCCTTGTGAATTCCGAGACATATTCGGTTTCCGGACGCAACACCAGTTCCTCCGGAGTACCAACCTGGATAATCTCACCGTCTTGCATGATAGCAATCCGGTCAGCCAGTCTGATCGCTTCTTCAAAATCGTGGGTGATGAACACGATGGTCTTGTGAAGCACATTCTGGAGCCGGAGAAATTCATCCTGCATTTCACGCCGGATAAGAGGATCCAGTGCAGAAAAGGGTTCATCAAGGAACCAAATTTCAGGCTCCACTGCAAGTGAACGGGCAATGCCGACTCGTTGCTGTTGGCCTCCGGAAAGTTCTCTCGGGTAATACCCCTCACGCCCTGTCAAGCCAACCAGCTCGACAACTTCCATGGCCCGTTTTTCACGAATCTTACGTTCAACCCCCTGAACTTCCAAGGGAAAGGCGATATTTCCCAGCACCGTCAAATGAGGCAACAGTGCAAAATGTTGAAAGACCATCCCCATTTTGTGACGGCGGATATCGATCAGGTCCTTGTCGCTCGCCTGAAGAAGGTTCTGGCCATTAAACATGACCTCTCCTGCGGTTGGTTCAATAAGCCGACTCAGGCATCGGACCAGGGTTGATTTTCCACACCCTGACAACCCCATGATGATGAAGATTTCACCTTCGTAGACATCTAGACTGACATTACGAACCGCACCAATTAAACCTGCCTTAAGAAGGTCGGCCGCATGAGGAGTTGTTTTTGTGTCGCGTAGAAACTCTTCGGCATCATTACCAAAAACTTTCCAGATATGTTGACAGGAAAGTTTCGGTGCCTTATCGGACGTTGTTGATGAATGTGAGTCAACAGACATGGCGGCGTATGGACATGCACATCAGAAAGGGAAGGGGTGAATGACGAAGTTGGGAACCGGCACCCCCAAACGCCGCCGCCAGGTTGACCGATTCCCTCTCCGGGTAGGTGTCAGGATTACTTGATCCAGGCTTTCCAACGGGATTGGTTGCTCTTCATCCAGCCAGCAACCACCTTTTCGAGTTTCGAGCCATCAAGGTCGATTCTCCCAATCATGTCTCCCATCTCTGCATTGTCAACCTTGAAATTGCGGATCGCCTTGTAGGCACCGGGCCATTTGGACTCGCCGCCTTTCCAGCCAACTTTCTTGATCCATCCGAAGGGCTTGCCACAGTCATAGGCCATGTTCTTGTTACTGCCCCACTTGGGGTCACTGTAACAGGCGTCTGTGTAAGTCGGAAATTCAACCCACTCACCCTTGTATTTGGCAACGGCCCAGTGAGGTGCATAAACCCAAAGCAGAATCGGGGCCTTGCGCTGATAGGCGGACTCCAACTCAGCGAAAAGTGCCGCATCGGTACCTGCATGAACGACTTCATAATCCAGTTCCAGAGCTTCAACCCGTTCATCATCATAGCCGCCCCATGTGACAGGACCCCCCAGATAACGCCCCTTCGGTGCGGTTTCCGGAATGGAAAATGCCTCGGCACATTGGTTCAGCGCCTTCCAGTCAGGAAGGCCTGGGCACTTTTCCTTCATATAAAGCGGATACCACCACTCTTCCTTTGCGTCCATCCCTGTTTCTCCGAGGTCCACCGTCTTACCCGTCTTCAAGGATGCTTCCATGGCATCCTTGCCGGTGGTCTCCCACATTTCCATGGCAACGTGCAGGTCTCCAGATTCCAAACCGGCAAACTGAGCAATGTAATCGGCCTGAACGTATTCGATGTTGTAACCAGCCTTTTTCAGTACCTCCCCCATGATATGTGTGGTCACGTACTGCCCGGTCCAATCATGAATCGTCAACTTGATCGGGTCTTTCGATTCCACTTGCGCCCATGAAACCGTTGACATGAACAAACAACCGATCATGATCATTGTCAAAGAAATTTTATTATTAGAAAATGTCATAGGAGATCCTCCAAATGTTTCATTTAATTTATACGCTATCACGCTTGAACCCCATGGCTCGTGCTTCAGATTCCAGCGAGTGTATATTTGACCGGGAAATTAGCAATACGAAAATTTTGAAAAAAATATGAATATTCAATTTCATTTCCTGGTTTCCAGATGTTCAAAAAAGTTTGCTGAACCGAAAAACTATCCAACCATAGATCTGAACAAAGGAAGGAGGACTTGATGATCATCTACCAGGACATAGCTTGCTGAAAAAGCAGTTAAGCCTCATAGAAAAGGCACTCACGCCTCAAACAGGATCATGGGTCCGTCAAGAATCCGGAGCAGTTCCAAACAGGCCTGGAAGTTTGACTTTGCTAAAATAGTCCAAACACTTCAACCCTATTTCATTCATGCAGACTGATATTTTTTTTTAAAAGAACAAGAGGCCCAAACTGAACTTCATGGGTTCGATCCTTTTTCTATGGACTTAAATCACCATCCTCAATCCCATGCTAAAAGGCTTGGTAGATCAATACTTTTTGAATCTTTGATGTTGTTATTATCTCCTTGACCTCTTTATCGATTGCTATACATTTTGATTCTTTATCAAAATCCAAACAATGGATTAAATTTTGATGAGATATTGAATCCTCAATAAAAATTGAGTCCATTGTTAATTCTTATTCCAAAAGGATCCTATGAGAAACAAATTTATGAAAAAAGCTTCAGCGATTGCAATAGCTGCATTCTTCATGGTCATCGGTTTCAGTCAACTGGCATGGTCTGCAACAGAACTAACGGTTTACACTGCTGTAGAAGCCGAAGATTTAAAAAAGTATGCTGCAACTTTCAACGAAGATCACCCAGATATCAAAATAAAATGGGTTCGTGACTCCACGGGTATAGTAACCGCAAAATTGCTGGCAGAAAAAAACAACCCGCAAGCAGATATCATATGGGGACTTGCTGGAACATCCTTGCTGTTGATGAAATCCGAAGGAATGTTTGAACCCTATAAACCCAAAGGACTTAGTAACCTCGATCCAAAATTTTATGACAGTGATCCTACACCCAGTTGGGTAGGTATGGATGCATGGGTAGCAGCCGTATGTTTCAACACGGTTGAAGGGAAAAAAGAGGGTTTGACTCCACCAAAAAGCTGGTGGGATCTCACGAAACCCATGTACAAAGGGCATGTGATCATGCCCAATCCAAATTCTTCTGGAACTGGATTCCTTGATGTTTCAAGCTGGCTGCAATTATTCGGTGAAAAAGGTGGCTGGGCCTATATGGATCTTTTGCATGAGAATATCGCACGTTATACTCACTCCGGTTCAAAACCCTGTAAGTTAGCGGCAGCAGGAGAAATTCCCATTGGAGTCTCATTTGCTTTCCGCGGCGCAAGATCCAAAGAAGCTGGAGCTCCTCTTGAAATCATCATTCCAAGAGAAGGAATTGGCTGGGAAATGGAAGCATCTGCCATCGTTGCAGGTACTGAAAAACTGGCGGCGGCAAAGACCCTGATGGACTGGTCTATCTCCAAAAAAGCCATGAAAATGTACAATTCTGCCTATGCTGTTGTTGGGTACAAAGGATTGGCAAAACCAGTCAAGCATTTTCCTCCGGAGACTCTTTCAGGTTTGATTGAAAATGATTTTGAGTTTGCAGCAAACAATCGAAAAAGGATTCTAGCTGAATGGCAAAAACGCTATGACTCGAAATCCGATCCTAAATAAATAACTTTCTCGACAGCTTTGTTCCTTTGATAGGAACTTGGCTGTCGCTTCCTCTCTTTTTACCCAGTCTTTTTTTCGCTTTCAGATTCAGCGGAAATAAAAATACAGGCTTTCATTAGAATGTTCATTCTGAGCCTCACATCAAGTATTGAATGGAGGCTCAATCATTGTCATAGGCCCCGAGTTCAATTCGGGTTTTTTAAAAGAAACCTCAGATGAGCAATCTAACAAAAAACGATAATACCAGCAAAGACCCTTATCTCCGCATATCAAAACTGACAAAAAAATTTAGTGATTTTGTGGCACTGAATGATGTCTCTCTTGAAATCTATAAAGGAGAATTTGTTTGTTTTCTTGGGCCTTCAGGTTGTGGTAAAACCACCTTCTTACGCGCCATTGCTGGTTTAGATATTCAAACCTCAGGCAGAGTATTCCAGGCAGAGCAAGACATATCGGCATTACCTCCTTCAGAACGTGATTTTGGGATTGTCTTTCAGTCTTATGCCCTCTTTCCAAATCTGACTGTTAAGAACAATATTGCCTTTGGTTTGGAGAACCAAAAATTTACCCGAGATGACATCAAAAAACGGGTTGAAGAACTACTTGAGTTGGTGGGACTCCCTGAACAAGAAAATAAATATCCTGCTCAGCTTTCTGGCGGACAACAGCAGCGCATTGCATTAGCAAGAGCCATTGCAACCTCTCCTGGTTTGTTGCTGCTTGATGAACCGTTATCAGCGCTGGATGCAAAAGTTCGAGTCTATTTGCGTCAAGAAATCAAAGCCCTCCAACGTCGGTTGGGTATCACCACGATCATGGTTACCCACGATCAGGAAGAAGCCATGACCATGGCTGACCGCATTGTAGTGATGAACCATGGAGTGATAGATCAGGTTGGAACTCCCACAGAGATATATCGTGAACCCCAAACTCTTTTTGTGGCAGATTTCATCGGCACCATGAATAAAATGAAGTGCCAAATTAAGACTTCCGAATCGGTCACTCTTGGCGGAATGGAATTATCATGCAGAAAGCACCTGATAACGTCAGGGCAGTCTGCTGTCATTTCAATTCGTCCAGAAGATATTATTCCTGGCCATGCATTGGATGAGAAAGCAGATCAAATCAATAATCGAATCAATGTGACGATCAATGATATGGAATTTCTAGGTTCCTATTGGCGAATCCGTTTAGGCCATAAAATTTTAAGTGAATCTCAACTGATCATCGATCTTTCTATCAATGCAAAAGCACAAATGGAAATTTCTCTCAACAAGATTATTTCCATAGAACTTCCTCCAGATCGGCTCTGGGTTTTTTAACCCGGTCAAACAAAAGTGACGATGGCCACAAGTCTTGATGATAGCGTGAAAATGGATCCTGCTCCGAAAATTCGACCAAAATCGAGTGCGGATGATCGGATCATGTTTGCTTTTATGGCTATCATTGCACTTTACCTCATCATCTCACTGGCTCTTCCCCTCTATACAATGCTTTCAAAAGCATTCACAACAGCCACATTTGATCTGAAAAAATATGAATTCCAAGTCAACCAGGGGAATGGGTGGAGTGAAACAATTTCTGCCTTTCAAATCAATGAGTCTTTAAACCTTCTTACTCCTGATCAATTGAAAAGTGGTTCAGATGGCCGCATGTATGCCACTACTTTTTTCCCGGATTTCAGTTTCCGTAGCAAAACGGAATATCGAATCCGTCTAATGGATCCAAATGACTCGTTCCTCGTTGGATCTACAAGGGTTAGAGATACAGAATGGCATGACTATCCATCAAACAAGTTTAGACGGGTTGTCCTACGTCCTTCGAAGTCAAGAGGCTTGGATAATTTCATCACCTATTTCTCAACTCCTGCGCTCTTTCGTTCCATCCAAAATTCACTGTTCATTTCGATATTGACGACGTTCATAACGGTCACTGTTGCTTTCGGGTTTGCCTATGCTCTGAACCGAAGCATGATGCGGTTCAAAGGGATTTTCCGTCTGATTGCCATGATTCCTATTCTGGTTCCATCCCTTTTGCCAGGCATAGCACTGGTTTATCTGTTCGGAAACCAGGGAATGATTAAGGGCTTATTATTTGGTGAAAAGATATATGGTCCGATTGGGATTGTTATAGGAGCCGTGTTTTTTACCTTTCCTCATGCACTCATCATCATCACTACTGCATTGGCCATTTCAGATGCACGGCTTTACGAAGCAGCTGTTTCTCTTAGAGCAAGTTCTTGGAAAATTTTTTGTACTGTGACTATCCCAGGAGCACGTTACGGGCTAATTTCCGCATCCTTTGTAGTCTTCAATTTAGTCATTACCGATTTTGGGTTACCTAAAGTGATCGGTGGCCAATACAACATGCTGGCAGTGGATATATACAAACAGGTTATAGGCCAGCAGAATTTTGAAATGGGCGCAGTTGTCTCAGTTGTTTTATTGATTCCTGCCATGTTGGCCTTTGGAGTTGACCGTTATGTTCAGAAAAAACAAGTTGCACAATTATCCTCTCGTTCAGTTCCTTATCATCCTAAACCACATCAAAAGTTTGATACGATTTGTTTGATTTACTGCAGTCTTGTTGCCTTGTTTATTCTAGGATTGATTGCAGTTTGCCAATATGCTGCTTTGATCAAACTTTGGCCTTATAATCTGACCCTGGGATTATCGAACTATAATTTTGATGTAATGGATGGAGGCGGATGGGCTTCTTACAGAAATTCCATCAAGATGGCCTTCTTAACTGCATTGTGTGGGACTGTGATTGTTTTTTCAGGAGCATACATGGTTGAAAAAACAAAAAGTTTTCAATTTGCCAGGTCAGGATTCCAGTTTCTTGCCATGATGCCAATGGCTATTCCAGGCATGGTCTTGGGGTTGGCTTATATATTTTTCTTCAATGAACCAACCAATCCTTTCAATACCATCTATGGAACCATGGTGATCCTTGTCATCTGCACGGTGACACATTTTTATACCGTTTCGCATCTGACTTCCCTAACCGCCCTGAAACAAATGGATCCTGAGTTTGAGGCGATAGCATCCTCTCTGAAACAGCCTTTCTACAGGCTTTTCTCAAAAGTTACGGTACCTGTTTGTATGCCCACGATACTTGATATTTCTATATATTTTTTTGTGAATGCAATGACCACTGTTTCAGCAGTGATTTTCCTCTACTCTCCGGATACTACCCTCGCTTCTGTTGCCGTCATGAATATGGATGATGCCGGGGATATTGCACCTGCAGCAGCTATGGGAATGATGATTTTTTACACGAATGTTTTTGCACGCCTGCTCCATCTTTTTTTGACACGTAACATTAAGCGTCAAACCCAAGCTTGGAGAAAAAATTGAATGACATGACAATTTCCCACTCTGAGCAGGCTTTGGAACCTTCATGAGAAAACAGTCATCTGCTGTTAGCCTTTCCTAGAACGAGCGTTTGCACAACGCAGCATCCACTCTGAACTCAACGAATCGATCCGTCCAAAACGATCTGTTCGGAAACTTTCGAGATCAAATCTTGATTGACCTTCGATGGCCAGTTCAGCGATGGCACTCCCAACTCCTCCTGAAGCACCAATTCCAGAACCACAGCATCCTGTGGCAACAAGGAAGCCTTCAATCTCTGGAACTTGCCCCAGCACAAACTGACCATCAGGAGTGTAGGTGGATGGGCCAGCGATGTGGTGTGCCATCTGAGTGGTTTCCAGCCCCGGAAAAAACCTGGCCAATTCAGATCCCTGTTCTTCAAGAACGTTCCACCCTTCAGGATCTTCACTGAATTGGAGTTCTGTGAAGTCATAAGGAAGTTCCCGTGGGTCATGACTCAAACAGATTCTGTCACGGAGTCCGAAAAGCAATCCTCCCACCTCGGTTCGGGCATAGGCATTGGCATCAGGTAGAATGACGTAGGGTTGTGTTTTGTTGAATTCGGGTGCCTTTGAAGTAATCCAATAGTGGCTTCGGATAGGTGCCATAGGCAGATGCCAACCCGTCTCCAAGGCAATTAAACCTGCCCAGGGGCCTGCTGCATCTATGATACATCCTGCTGAGATTTCACCTTCTGGGGTTTGAACTCCAGTGATCCGGTTCCCAGATTTCTGAAGTGCAGTCACCTCAATCTCCGTCTTTAGAACAGCACCATTTTTTTTGGCAGCTTTTGCATAAAACGTAGCAAGCAGGTAGGGATCAATGAAACCATCATCCTGCAACAATGCAAATTTATTGGCTTTCGAAGCGTCCAGCCACGGAACCAGATCCTCAGCTTCAGGTCTTTCAACCCAGCGGAAATTTTCACCATGTTTGATGGCATGCCTCTCAAGATCCTCCAAATGTAAAATATTGGCTTCTGACTCTGCAACCAGAAGTCCACCCACTTGATGCCAATGGAGTGACTCTTCCAGTTCCTCACTGAGTAATCCAATAGCATCTTTTGTCTGTGTTTTTAAGGCCGTTTGTCCAGGCTTAGTATTGAGGTTTCTGATTATTCCTGCAGCACGAGGAGTTGTTGCAGTCGCAAGTTCTTGACGTTCGAGCAGTAAAACACTGCCAGATGATCTTCTTGCGAGATTCCAGGCGATTGCACAACCAAAAATCCCTCCTCCTATGATCAGGAAATCAGGATTTCCTTTCAAAGATTTCATGACTTTCTTTGAATAATTTATGAATGATAAATGGTTCTACAATCATCTGTTATTCATCAGAAAAAATGAATTGCTAAAAATCTTGTATAATTTGTCCTATTCAAAATTACGCAACATCCCATGTCTTTCCGCCTAAAATTGATATAGCACAGTAGAATGCAGAATCTTTTTACACTGATGCCTGGTCCCCAACTGGGTCAAAGACCCCAATGTGGCATGAGTGTTTATGATCAACGTTCGGTTTTTATTGGAATTATAATTCCATGAAGAACAAGGAATCTCAGATGACTCGATTTTTCTTCATGATGATTCAATAAGCCCTCCTTTTTCAAAATTTTTCCCCTTACCATCATGGAGATTCAACAAATCGAAGATTCATTCAACTGGTTGGAACATCCGAAAGGGACTGACACTGAACGGGATAGGTCAAGCTGTGAGGAGGATAGATCTTACCAGACTCGAAGCACGTCACCTGATAGGGACCATCCGCCCAGTAAAGGTGGGGGTTGGGTGCGTCCTTGTAATCTTCCAGAAAATAGGCACTTCCCCACCAAAGTTTTTTTGAGGTGCGGTAGCGTCTCCCTAACTGGAAGTGAAGATGCCCCACTCCACCAGTACAGTTCCGCTTCAGGTCATCACCCATTGCTCCAATTTTTTGACCCCGTTTGACTTTTGTTCCCTGTTCCACCGAGTGAGCCCCAAGATGTCCATAAAGTGCGTAGAGTTTTTGTCCATCGGGATCAGGACCATGGTCGATGGCTATGGTCAATCCCCAACAATTTTCATCATGCACTTCCATGATGGTCCCATCCCTTGACGCCAGAATGGGTGTCCCGGGTATATCATGGATGTCAATCCCCTGATGGGGCATTCTCCTCTTCTTTCCACCCACCCCGATCAAGCTGCCAAAATCAGAGAAGATCCTGGAAGC
>Ga0208411_1000260_pt1 | contig 42207 bp, 40 predicted proteins | sample ETN01SmetaG_4_FD_185793 | JGI IMG/M metagenome (GOLD analysis project Ga0208411, IMG submission 185793) | Marine microbial and viral communities from oxygen minimum zone, Eastern Pacific Ocean - ETNP2014F12-01SV261 (SPAdes) (version 2) | ecosystem: Environmental > Aquatic > Marine > Oceanic ... | reverse complement strand
CTATTTGAACTTCTGAAGACCCAGTGTCTTTATCATGAATAGCTAATTTTTTACTCTTTTCTGTCATCTTTTTCCTTATTTATTTGTTTGTTTTATTAATCTTTCAATTTTTTCTGCATATTCAAACGACTCGTCTTTAGCAAAAAGAATTTTTGGCAAAAATTTCATACTAATTTTTTTTGACAAAACTTTTCTAATTAAGAAAGAAAATTCTTTTAAAATACTTATAGCTTCATCTGCATCTTTGCCTCCTAAAGGTAAAACAAATGCTTTTGCTACCTTAAGATCTTGACTCATCTTTACTTCGGTAACCGTAATTGTATTTGTTTCTAAATCGGGCACCTTTGCTTCATTTTTTAAAAAAATCATTCCTAATGATTGTTTAATCATCTCTCCCACTCTAAGTTGTCTTTGAGAAATTGGCCTACCTATTCTATTTGATATCATATTGTTCTTTCTGTAGATGTTGAATTGAAAACTTCAATTATATCTTTTTTTTGATAATCATTAAAATCTTTAAGTGTTATTCCACATTCCAAACCTGCGCTTACTTGTTTGGCTTGATTTTTTTCCCTAAAAATAGAGCCAATTTTGCCATTATAAACTATATTTCCGTCGCGTATAATTCTTGCGTTGAAATCATTTTTTATCTCTCCTTCTAATACTTTTGACCCTGCCACCTTACCGATTTTAGATACTTTGAATATTTCAAGTATCTCTGCAGTTCCTACGACTTTTTCTTCTACATTAGGTGTTAACAAACCTGACATTCTTTTTTTAATAAAATCTATTGCTTCATAAATAATATTGTAAGATGAAATAATAATTTTTTCTTGTTCTGCCTTTTTTTTAGCTTCTTTACTAGGTTTTACATTAAAAGCAATTATAATGGCGTTAGAAGCTTTTGCTAAAGAAATATCCGTTTCAGTTACCATGCCTATGTCGGATAGGATTATTTTAGATTTTACTTCATCATGTTTAATCTGATTTATAGCATTTTTAATTGCTTCTGATGATCCGTGTACATCTGATTTTATAATAATGTTTAATTCTTCAAAAATTTTATCTTTAAAAGCTGATTCTTGTGTAACAAAAGTAAGTGGATTTTTTTCACTTTTTATTTCTTGAATTCTTGTTTCACATAGTGATTTGGCCTCTTTTTCATTTTCCAAAACTAAAAAATCATCTCCTACTTTAGATGCGCCATTTATTCCAATTATCTCTATCGGATATGCAGGTAAAGCTTTTTCTATATTATTGCCCAAATCGTTAATTATAGCTCTGACTTTTCCCCATTTTAAACCACATACAAAGTAATCTCCTTTGCTAAGAGTGCCAGAAGTTACTATTACATTTACCACAGGTCCTCTGCCAAGATCTATCTTAGATTCTAATACAATTCCTGTTGCTTTTGCTTCATAATCTGTTTTTAAATCTAAAATTTCTGCTTGTAAAATTAATGTGTCTAATAGTTTATCAATGTTTTTTTTTGTTTTTGCTGAAATTTCAACCATTAAAACTTCTCCGGAAAGTTCTTCAACAATTAATTCATGTTCCAAAAGTTGATTTTTTATTTTTTGTGGGTCAGCATCTGGCAAATCACATTTGTTAATAGCAACTACTATTGGAACATTTGCTGCTTTAGCATGTTTTATTGATTCTACTGTTTGTGGTTTTACACCATCATCTGCGGCCACAACTAAAACTACAATATCAGTCAATTTTGAACCTCTAGCTCTCATTTCGGTGAATGCAGCATGTCCCGGAGTATCTATGAAAGTAATTTTATTAGAATTATGATCTATTTGATAAGCCCCAATATGTTGGGTTATTCCTCCAAATTCTCCTGAAATAACATTAGTGTTTCTTATAGCATCTAATAAGGAAGTTTTTCCATGATCTACATGGCCCATAACTGTTACTATAGGAGGGCGACTCAATAAATTTTCTGATTTAGTTTCTTTGATTTTTTTTACAATTTCTTCTGCTTTTTCTTCTCTAATTGGATTATGTCCAAATTCTTTAACTAAATATTCCGCTGTATCTGCTGCTAATGCTTGATTGATTGTAACAGTTACTCCCATTCCAAGTAAATGTTTTATAACGTTGCTTGACTGTTCGGCCATTCTATTGGCAAGTTCTCTAACTGTTATTGCCTCTGGAATATTAATGTCTCTTTTTATTGGTTTAAAATTTTCTTTTATTTCGTTTTTATTTAAATCTCTATTTTCTTTTTGTTTAGCTCTTTTTAATGAAGCTAAGCTTCTAGTTTTTATTTCTATTTCATCATTTAATGCTCTAGATAAAGTTAATTTTAATTCCCTTTTTTTTGTAAGTGTTTTGCTTTTTAAATTTTTATAAATTGTATCACCTCTAAGTCTTTTAGTAGCTTTTTGTTCGGCAAGTTTACGTTTTTCATAATCATTTGCTGTTTGTTGAGTTTGTTTAAATATTTTTGGCTTTTTATCAAAAAAAACTTCACTTGGGGTAGTGTTTTGTTTAAATTTTGATTTAAAACCCGAAGTTTTTCTAATAGGGTTATTGCTGACAAATCTATTTGTCTTTTTTTCTATAATTACAGAATTTTTATTTTGAAATTTAGCTAACTCTATATTATCTATCGTTTTTTTTGGATTCCCAGAAATAGTAAGTTTTGTTTTTTTTTTTTCCATATTTCATCACTCAATCTGTATAAATTTTATTTCTTGCGGACATAATTAATTCATCTGCTTCATTTTTGGATAAAGCAAAATCTTCCAGGTAACCTTTAATTTTTATACGTTCACCCTTAAGTACATCGTAACTCCCAGTTAGCTCATCGGATGCTAAATCAGCAAAATCAGAAAGTTTTAATATATTTTGTTCTCCGAGCGTTACAAGCATACCCAGTGTAAGTCCTTTGTGATTTATGAGTTCTTCTTCTAATCCTAAATTTTTAATTCTCTTAGAAATTTCTTTTTGATCTTTTAAATAAAACTCCTTTGCTCTTTCTATTAATTCGTTTGCAGTGCCTTCCTCAATACCTTCTATTTTTGATATAGCTTCCACATTACTATCTTTAATATCATCAATTGAAGAAAAACCCTCAGCAACAAGTAATTGGCCTAAAGTTTCGTCTAATTCTAAATTTTTTACAAAATTTTCAGTTTTTTCTTTAAATTCCAATTGTCTTTTTTCTGAGTCTTCTTGGTCAGTCATAATATTGATTTCATAATTTATAAGTTTTGTTGCCAATCTTACGTTTTGTCCTCTTCGACCAATTGCTTTACTTAAATTTTCTTCACTTAAAATAACATCAAGTTTTTTTAAATCACTATCAACATTCACTCTTTGTATTTCTGCTGGAGATAAAGCATTTGAAACTAGAATTGCAGCATCTTCTGACCAACTTACAATATCTATCTTTTCTCCTTGCAGTTCGTTTACAACTGCTTGAACTCTACTACCTCTCATTCCTACGCATGCTCCTACAGGATCTAAAGAAGCATCAATTGCTTTTACACAAATCTTAGCTCTACTACCTGGGTCTCTTGCTGAAGATTTAATTTCAATTAATCCATCATATATTTCGGGAACCTCTTGTATAAAAAGCTTTTCCATAAATTTTGGATGTGCTCTAGACAAAAATATTTGCTGACCTCTTGATTCTCTTCTAACATCGTAGCAGTATGCTTTTATCCTATCGCCAGTTTTAATATTCTCTCTTGGAATTAATTCATTTTTTTGAATAATTGCTTCTGCTCTACCAAGATCCACAATGACACTGCCAAATTCTAATCGTTTTATAATTCCGCTTAATATTGCATCTTTTTTGTCAATAAAATCATTGTATTGCCTTTCTCTTTCAGCTTCCCTAACATTAAAACTTATTACTTGCTTTGCTGTTTGTGCGGCAATTCTTCCAAAATCAAAAGATGGCAAAACCTGTAAAACTTCATCGCCAATTTTTTTATCTTTATTTTGATCATTTAAGTCTTGAGCATTTTTCAAGCTTATTTCTGTATTAAGATTTTCTGGTTTTTCTACAATTACTAATCTTCTAAATATTTCAATATTTCCATTTTCTCTATCTATTTGGACTTTTATTTCATTGTCTTGCCCAAATTTAGATTTTGCTGCTTTTGCTATACCGGTCTCCATAGAGTTAATTATTAATTCTTTATCTATAGATTTTTCCAAAGCTACAGCCTCGGCAATTCTCAATAATTCCAATTTATCTGCTCTTCTATTTAACATATTTAGTTGTCTCCAAAAAAAAATGGGCCGAGGCCCATTTTGAAATTTCAACAATGTAGCGTGAATATATTTATTTTTTTACAATTTTCAACTTTTTACTTAATTAAAAAGTTCTTTTTTATCTGTTTTTTCCCAAGAAAAAGAGCCATCGGACTCGGGAACTCTGCCAAAATGACCATAAGCTGCTGTTTTTGAATAAATTGGTTTATTTAATTCTAACATTTCTCTAATTCCTCTGGGGCTTAAATCAAAATTTTCGCTAATTATCTTCTCTACATGCCTATTTTTCTCTTCATCATTATCAAAAAGATCAACATATATTGATAGTGGTTTAGACACGCCAATTGCATATGCAAGCTGAATTAAACATTTGTCTGCTATTTTCGATGCAACAACATTTTTAGCCAAATATCTAGATACATATGCTGCAGATCTATCAACTTTTGTAGGATCTTTACCAGAAAAAGCACCACCTCCATGAGGTGCTGCACCTCCATAAGTATCAACAATAATTTTTCTTCCTGTTAAACCACTGTCTCCATGAGGTCCTCCAATAACGAAATTGCCTGTTGGGTTAATATAAATTTCTGTATCATCTAATCCATTTATAAGATTCTTTGGAATTGCCTTTTCGATGTAAGGTTTTACTAATTCTCTTACTTGTGACTGATTTACTTCTGCTGAATGTTGTGTTGATATAACTACAGATTTAACTGAAGATGGTTTTCCTTGTTTATACTCAATAGTAATTTGACTTTTAGAATCTGGCTCAATATTTTTTAACTTTCCAGACTTTCTATCTTCTGCCATAAGTCTTAGTATTTTATGAGAATAATGTATAGGTGCCGGCATTAAGACATCAGTTTCATTACAAGCATAACCAAACATGATTCCTTGATCACCAGCCCCTTCATCTTTATTTCCTGAGGCATCGACTCCCATAGCAATATCGGTTGACTGCGAATGTAAAAAAGCATCAATGCTTACATTTTTCCAATGAAAACCATCTTGCTCATATCCTATATCTTTAATGCAGTATCTTACCTTTGAGATTAATTCATCCTTCTTTATTTCTGGCCCACGAGTTTCGCCTGCTAAAACTACTTTATTTGTAGTTGTCATAGTCTCACATGCCACTCTTGCTTGAGGTTCTAAAGCTAAATAAGTATCAACCACCATATCTGATATTCTATCACAAACTTTATCTGGATGACCTTCTGAAACAGACTCGCTAGTAAATAAATAATCCTTTTTCATTATCTCTCTCTTTTGTAATTTAAAAAAAGTAAACTAATATAAAATAGGATAAAATAAAAGAATATCTTGTTACCAAACTTTGAAAAAAAAGTCATTTTTGAATTTTTATAATTATTTATTTCAATTACTCCCTTATGAGTTGACTCTAGCTTGTCAATAATTAAACCATTACTGTCTATATACGCTGAAATTCCATTATTAGATACACGAATTATATTTTTGCCTTCTTCAATTGCTCTAAAAATAGAATGAGAAAAGTGTTGATATGGGCCTACAGAATTACCAAACCAACCATCTTCTGAAATATTAATAATAAAATTGGTTTTATCTAATTTTAAATTAACTTTTCCAGAATATATTATTTCATAACAAATTAATGGTATAAAATTAAAATTTTTGTCATCTATAGATATTAAGTTTCGATCGTTTCCTGCGGTAAACGACTCATAGCCATAACTAATTTTTTTTAATCCGATTTTTTTAAAAAATTTTTCAAAAGGCAGAAATTCACCAAATGGAACAAGCTTAATTTTATTATATTCACTAATTAAATTTAATTTGTTATCTAAAATAACCATTGAATTATATATTTTTGAATAATTATCTATTACTTTTTCAGTATTTATTCCCATTATAATTATATGTGTTTCTGAAAATTTTTTTGAAAAAATTTCTCTAAAATTTTTTAATTGATTAAGATCAACTCCAGCTAATGCTCCTTCTGGAAAAATAAAAATAGTATTATGTAAAATATTAGGATTGCTTAATTCAATTAATTCTTCAATTATAATTTCTTCATTATTAGGTTGAAAAAACCTTTCAATAGAAATTTTTGGAGAAATTATCTTTATTTTGAAATCTTTAAATTCAGAATAAAATTTATTGTTATTTTTTATTTTTTGATAACCATAAAAATGATTTGATAACAAAATTATTAATAAAAAAATGAATGATATTAATTTAAATTTTAAACTTTTTTTAAAAAAAATAACTAAAGGTAATAAAAAAATAGTTATCGATATTAAATTAAAAGAATAAGTTCCAATTAACGAAAGAATTTGTAGAGAATTTAAATAGCTTGTCCAGCTATATACAATCAAATTCCAAGGAAAACCGCCAAGTATAAACCCTCTAATAAATTCTACAAATGCAAAAATTAATGAAAAAATTAATATTGATGAAAAATTTTTTTCTAATGTAAATCTTGAAGTTGCTAAAGTTATAAAACCATAAAATAAACCTAAAAATGAAGGAATTAATATTAAGGCAACTGGAATAAATGGTTTAAAAATGTCTTCAAATGTAAGTGAATAAACTATCCAATAAATATTAGAAAAAAAATATCCAATACCAAAAAACCATCCAATTAAAAAATTTAGCCAAAGAGAATTTTTTTTTTTAATTTCTATTAAAAAAAAAAGTAATAAAGGAAAAGTTAAGAAATTTATTATAAGAAAGTTATAAGGTGGAAGACTAAATGATGTTATTGTACCTAAAAAAAAAAGTATTAAGTAACAGTATAAATTGTGATTTATTTTTTTTATCAATTTTTTTTGTAAAATTTATTTAATATTAAATCTTCTATTTTTTTCATTTTTTTAAAATCTTTCTTTTTTTTATGGTCATAACCTAATAAATGTAGATATCCATGAATCCACATTTTATCAAACTCCAAAAAAAAATTTGAATTTTTTGATCTTTTATTTACAAATTCATAACTAATCGCAATATCGCCTAAATATACGTTTTTTTTATGCTTTATTTTATCGTTAAATGGAAATGAAAGGACATCAGTAGATTTATTTTTTTTTCTAAATTTTTTATTTAATTCTTTCATTGTTTTATTATTTGTTAAAAAAACAGTACAGTTTTTTGATTTATTTTGAAATAATTTTAGTTTATTTAATTTTAATAACTTTCTTCTAATATATGTTTTTGGATTCTTTATTTTTTTTTCCCAAAGATAATAATCTAAAATAGTGTTTACACTAGTCATTATTTTGATCAGAGTAAGCCCTAACTATTTTTGAAACTAAAGGATGTCTTACTACATCTGAGTGATCAAAATCTACAACTGAAATTTCTTTTAAATGTCCCAAAAGTTTTTTTGATCTATCCAATCCTGACATGTTTTTATTTGGCAAGTCTACTTGGGATGGATCGCCGTTAATAACAATTTTTGAATTTTCACCAATTCTAGTCAAAAACATCTTGATTTGTGTATCTGTTGCATTTTGTGCTTCATCTAAAATTGCAAATGAATTTTTTAATGTTCTTCCTCTCATAAAAGCAATAGGAGCAATTTCAATATCTCCAATATCAATTCTTTTTTGAATTTTTTCAAAATCTAAAAGATCATATAAAGAATCGTACAAAGGTCTAAGATATGGATCTACTTTCTCTCTCATGTCTCCTGGCAAAAAACCTAATCTTTCCCCAGCTTCAACAGCAGGTCTTGATAATATTATTCTTTCAATTTTCTTTTCCAACAACATTGTAAGAGCAACGGCTACAGCTAAATAAGTTTTCCCAGTACCTGCTGGTCCTGCTGAAATAATAATATCACTTTCTTTTAAAGCTCGAACGTATTTTTTTTGTTTTTCAGACCTTGGAATAACTGATCTCTTTGGTGTTTTAATTATATATTCAATTTTTTCTTTGAAATTGTTATTCTTTTCATTAATCATAAATTTATTTATAGAGGAAATTATATCTTTTTTTTCAATCGATCCATTATTAATAAATTGTTCTGTTAGAAATTGTATTGCATTTTTAACAATTTCATTTTTTTCCGTGTCACTCTTAATTAATATTGAATTGCCTCTAAAATAGATATTGGTATTAGTAAGTTTTTCTAGTTCTTTAAGATTTAAATTAAATTCTCCTACAACTCCCATTAAAAGATCGTTATTCTGAAATACTATGCTTATAGAATTATTATCTGAATAAACAAATTTTAAATTTGCACTTAATTTTTTTATTGACGAATTGCTCAATTTTTATGCTGCTTTTATATTTTTTTTCAATTTTGTTTCTCCAAATAAATTATTTTGGTTAGAACTTGTAATTAAAACTGGAACAATTTTCCCTTCAATATTTTTTTCTCCATCAAATATAACTGCCGTCATGTATTCGGTTCTTCCAAAATATTTACTTTGATTTCTAATCTTATTTTCAACCAGAACATCTACAACTGTATTTTCCATTATTTTATTTTTTAAACTTTGATAGCTAAATAATTCATCTTGAATTAACTTTAATCTTTTTCTTGCAATATTATTATCTATTAATTTTAAATGAGATGCTAGTGTGCCGGGTCTTGGACTAAAAATAAAAGAATAAGAATTTATAAAATTTATTTTTCTAACTAATTCCATTGTGTCATAAAAATCCTTATCTGTTTCTCCTGGGTAAGCAACAATAAAATCACTTGAAAATTCAATTTTTGAGTTTGTTTTTTTTAATTTCTCATAAACAGATAAATAATATTCCACAGTATGTTTTCTATTCATTAACTTTAAAACTTTATTGGATCCACTCTGAATTGGTAAATGAACAAAAGAAACTAACTTTTTACTATTTTCATAGCATTTAATTAAGTCATCTGTCATGTCTATCGGGTGAGACGTAGTATATCTTATTCTCTTTAACTCGGGAATATCTTCTAATGCCATAATTAAATCAGAAAGTTTAAAACTTCTATTTTTTTCTTTATAGTAATAAGCATTAACATTTTGTCCTAAGAGAGTTATTTCTTTTGAACCATTTTTAATAAGCTGCCTAGCTTCTTCAAGAATGATATGAAAAGATCTGGAATATTCTGGACCTCTTGTATAAGGGACAACACAAAATTTACAAAACTTATCACATCCTTCTTGTATTGTTAAAAATGCAGATATTTTGCTGTTATTATTTCTTATTTTATCAAAGTAGTTAAATTTTGACATTGTATCAAAATCTGTTTGCTCTTCCTTTTTTTTATTTTTTATGTGGTTTAATATTGAACTATTAATCTTATGATATGACTGTGGTCCAATTACAATATCAATATAGGGTTCGCGTTTAATCATTTCCTTATTTTCTGCTTGAGCAACACAACCAGCAACTATAACAATAGGTTTTTTTTTCAATTTAAAATTTTTTTTTACTCTACCTATTTCGTGATAAACCTTTTCTTTTGCTTTATCTCTTATATGGCATGTATTTATAATATAGCAATTTGCTTTTTCAAATGTTTCTGTTTTTTCATAACCAATTTTTGAGACAGATTGATAAATACGATTTGAATCATACTCATTCATCTGACAACCAAATGTTTTTATAAAAACTTTTTTAGATATTAATTTAGTTTTTTTTTTTAATTCCATACAATTCAAGCTTATGATCTACTAATTCATAACCATATTTTTCAGCTATTTTTTTTTGAAGTTTCTCAATTTCATCATCCACAAATTCTACTATTTCACCAGTTTTTACATCTATTAAATGATCATGATGACTTTCGTTAAGTTCTTCATATCTGGCTTTTTCACCTTTAAATTCGTGTTTTGTTAATATTCCAGACTCTTCAAATAATTTTACCGTTCTATAAACCGTTGCAATACTAATTTTTGAATCAATTTTTGACACTCTTTGATAGAGTTCATCTACATCTGGATGATCATCAGACTCCGACATGACTTTTGCTATAATTTTTCTTTGATCGGTTAGTTTAACTCCTTTATCAAGACACTTATGTTCAATTGAATCTTTCATTGTTATATTTTAACTCGAATAAACTGGATTAATCAAATTCTTTGTTAAGGCTCCTTTTTTGCACAAATTAATAATATGATCATAATTTGCACTTTTTAAGTCGTTGGAATTAAATCCATATAAATTGAGCTTATTTGTTATGGATAGAGCTTTAGCAACTGCTATGGAACTTCTAATTCCAGAAAACTTTCCAGGACCTTGATTTACAATTATATTTTTTAATTGGCTTTGTTTTATACTATTTTCTTTAAAAAACTGAAAAAGCTCCATAGATAATTTCTCATTATTATTCTTATTGGGTTTAATTGTTTTATGATAAGAATTATTATTGAAAATTAAAAAAAAATTTATTTTATCTTGTGCTCCATCAATGACTAAAAAATTCATATTTCTAATTATTTTTACCTTTTTTTCAACAACTTTATTAGCCGAAAATAACAGATATTATAGTTTTGATAAGGGATTAGTATCATTAATTTATCATAGATTTAATGAGTCAAAATATCCTTCAACAAATATACAAATGGATGTTTTTACTAAACAAATTAATATTATTAATGAAAATAATTATTATTATTATAATCCAAAAAATTTTGATTTTTTTTTTAAAAAGCCTGATAAAAAAAAAAAAATACTAATTACAATTGATGATGCTTTTAGTTCATTTTATGAAAATGCATGGCCCTACCTAAAAGAAAATAAAATACCCTTTATATTATTTGTTTCAACTGAGCCCATTGGCAAATATGGATACATGAACTGGGATCAAGTTAAAGAGATAGAAAAAGAGGATTTTGCTTTTATTGGAAATCATTCACACTCTCATGAATATCTAGTAGACTATGGATCTAATGATTTTAAAAGAGATATAGATAAATCTATAGAGATTTTTAAAAAAAAACTTGGATATAATCCTATTTTCTTTTCATACCCTTTTGGTGAATATAGCTTAGAACAAAAAAATTATATTAAACAAAAATTTAAATATGCATTCGGTCAACATTCAGGGGTGATTGATTTAACCAAAGATAAATTTGAATTGCCAAGATTTCCCATTAATGAAAAATATGGTGATTTAAAAAGATTTAAATCTCTAATTGATTTTCTTCCTTTTCAATATCAAAGTTTAATTCCCGAAGAAAAATTAGTTAAAGTCAATAATAATCCACCTGAAATGATTGTTGATTTTTTTCCTAATCAAAAAAATCTTCATAATATAAACTGTTTTTCCAATGAAGGAAATATTTGGAAAAAAACTGAAATGAAGTTATACGAAAAAAAACTTATTATAAAATTTAATGAAAAGTTTTTTCCAAGAAGAGGAAGAATAAATTGTTCACTTAATGACAACGAAGGTTGGAGATGGTTTGGTGTTCAATTTACAATAGAACAACCTTAAATTATTTTTTTAATTAATTTACTATTTGGTAATAGTTTTACACCATCAAAGTCTTTTAATGAATTCTGTTTAATTATTTGTTTAAGTATTTTTGTATATTCTATTCCAGTTGCTGCATATTTATTTAAATAATCTGCTAGACTTAAACTGTCTAATTTTTCATTATTGTCTCTGGCAGCTGCTCTAAATTTCCTAAAATCTCTATAACTTGAATGAGTGTTAAGATTTCTAAAATAAGCTCTTACAGATGCTTGTAAAACTTGAAATTTCATGATCTTATGAGATTTACTGCTATCTGCATTTAGAGGTTTAATTCCATTGCCACTAAAAGTCCACTGTCCAAATAAAGCATTGCCCTCTAAAGCAAATCTTGAAGTTCCCCAACCCGTTTCTTTTGCAGCCTGCGCAATTGCTAAGGAAACTGGAATTTCATCCATTCTGACTTTTAAAGTTAATAGATCTTTATTTTTAACTCCATATTGTTTAAATTTCATGTTCAGCCACTTTTTTTCTAAATTAGAATTATTGCTTCTATTTAAAATAGCAAAAAGTTTTTTTCTATCTAATTTGATTTGATTATTTTCTTCTAAAATTAATGGAAGAACTATTTGAATAAATAAATTTTTTCTTTCCTTCGTATTCTCAATCATTCTCATTTCATTTGGAAGAAGTTCTAAATTTACAGGTTTAACTAATTTATTTTTTCTTACATCTTTTAAATTATATTTGGTATCTCTAAATAATTGTTTAATTGTAGATGCATTTAGTCTTACTGTAGACATTGGAACGTCTTCATATTGAAATATGTCTTCAAAAACCTGCATATTATTTAGTTCATTTTCTTGTTCTTCTTTAATTTTTTTACCACTTAAAACTTTTTCTAAATTGTTTTTTGATTCATTTTTTACCTCTATCGATTTAATAAATAAATTATTCTTTAGTATTATAAATTTTGGAGTTATAAAAAAAAATAAGATAACAATTAAACTCGCTCCACCTGTGTAGAAAAAACTCTTAAGTGCATTATTTATTCCCTTAAACTTTACAAATTTTCCGAGTTTAATTTTCTTTTTCATTTTATATAGCGATTACTTCTTTTACTTCTGGCACATAGTGACACAACAAATTTTGCACACCTTGTTTTAAAGTCATAGTTGAACTTGGACATCCCAAACAACTACCTTGTAATTTAACTTTGACAATACCTTCTTTATATTCTTCAAACTTTATATCTCCTCCATCTCTTGCTACTGCGGGTCTTATCTTGGTGTCCAAAATTTGTATTATTTGTTTTTCAATATCAATTAGATTTTTATTTGTTTTATTTTCAACAGGAGCTTTATCAATTACAAATTCCTTGCCAGATTTATAATATTCATTAATTAAAGAAATAACTATATGCTTTACATCCTCCCAGCTAATATTTTTTTGTTTATTAACGGAAATAAAATCAGAACCTAAAAAAACACTTGTTACACCATTTATAGAAAGAATGTTTCTTACCAAATCATTATTTACACTATTTTTTTTTGTTATTTCATGTGAACCACTATTGGATACATTTTTTCCAGGTAAAAACTTAAGCGAGTTTGGATTGGGTGTCGTTTGAGTTTGAACAAACATAATTTATATATAGTAGCTATTACACAAAATTAAAGAAAAAATTACAAAATAACTAAAAACCAACTAAAGTTTTCATTTTTGTAATTTTTTTCAATGCTAAGCTGTCAGCTTTTTCGGCTCCTTTATTAAGAATTTTATCTAAGTATTTTTCATCTTTTAATAAGTCTTTAATTTTTTTTCCGATCGGTTCAATTTTTTCGATCAACAACTCGGACAAGTTATCTTTAAATAAAGAAAAATTTTTACCTTCAAATTTAGATTTTACTTTATCTAAATTTTGATTTGATAAACTAGAATAAATGCCTAACAAATTTAAAACCTCAGGTCTTTTTTCTAAATTATTTTTTTTACTTGGCATTGGCAAAGCATCGGTTTTTGCTTTTTTAATCTTGTTTATTATTAAATCTTTTTCATCGGTCAAATTAATTCTGCTAAAATCAGATGGATCTGATTTGCTCATTTTTTTTAAACCATCTTTTAAACTCATTATTCTCGCAAAATCTTTTTGAATTAAAGGTTCGGGAACTTTTAAAAAATTAGGTGAATTAAAATCATTATTAAATTTTTGTGCAATGTCTCTGCATAACTCTAAATGTTGTTTTTGATCTTCTCCCACAGGAACATGAGTAGCATCATAAAGTAAAATATCAGCAGCCATTAAAACGGGATACACATATAAACCGACGCTTGCTTTTTCTTTGTCCTTTCCTGCTTTTTCTTTAAATTGCGTCATTCTACTTAACCACCCCATTCTTGAAACACAACCTAATATCCAAGCTCCTTCAGCGTGGGCAGAAACTGATGATTGATTAAATATAATGCTTTTTTCTGGATCTAAACCACTCGCAATAAATGCTGCTGTGGTTTCTCTAATATTTTGTTTCAAAATTTTAGGATCTTGTTTTGCTGTTATTGAATGAAGATCAACAACACAATAAATGCATTCATTTTTTTTATCATTTTGTAATTGAACAAAATTTTTTATCGCTCCTAAATAATTACCCAAATGAAGATTGCCTGTTGGTTGAACTCCTGAAAAAATTTTTTTATTCATGATTATTTATATTTTAAATTAATATCACTCATTTTAAAAGCTTTAGTAAAAATAGAAACAACTACATAACTGACCAAAGCTATAGATATGCTTAATAAAAGATAAATAAATTTTAAATTTTCTGAATAAATTAATTTTTCACTTAATAAATTTAATAAAAAATAAAAAATTAATCCCATTATTAAAGATGATAATAATATCCTTGGAAATCTATATATAAAATTATCATTGAATAAAAATAAGTTCTTTTTTTTAGAAAAAATATATAAAAAAATTGCGTTGGACCACGATGAAATTGAAGTAGCAATAGGTATAATTATAAATCCCACTTTTTGAAACAACGAAACACTTATCAAAATATTCAATAAAACAGAAAATAAAGAAATATAAAAAGGAGTTTTTGTATCATGTCTCGCAAAAAAGAAACTAGAAAATACTTTTATTAAAGAAAATGCTGGTAAACCAAAAGCAAAATAAAATAGTGCTTGTGCTGAATTTTCAACACTAGTTTCAGAAAAAGATCCATAACCAAATAATGCCGAAACAATTAAATTTGATGCTATAAATAAAGCAATAGTGGCTGGAATACTTAAAAACAAGCTTAGTTCTAGAGCTTTATTTTGAATTGATATAATTTCAGAGTTATTTTCTGCTTCAATTAATTTTGATAATTGCGGCAAAACTACAGTTCCAATCGCAACTCCAGCAATAGCAAGATTAATTTGATAAATTCTATCAGCATAATATAAGTATGAAACAGCACTTGCTTGAAAAGATGCAATGATAGTTCCTATTAAAATGTTAATCTGAGTTACTCCTGATGAAAAAATACTTGGTAATAGTTTTGAAAAAAATTTTTTTATTTTATCATCAATTGAAATTATAAAAGAAAACTTTGGTGAATAAAATTTTATTACATAAAAATATAAGTATATAAATTGGATTATTCCGGCAATAGTTACTGAGTAAGATAAATAATAAACGAGCCTATCACCCAAAATATTTCCATAAATCAAAACTGCTATTAAAAAAATATTTAAAACAACTGGTGCTGCTGCTGCAACTGCAAACCTATTGTGGGAATTCAATATTGCTGAAAAAAATGATGATAAACTTACAAAAAATAAAAATGGGAAAGTTATTCTTGTTAAATTAATTGCCAAATCCATTTTTGTTTCATTACCACTAAATCCTGGAGCAATAACAAAAACAAATAACGGCATAAATATTTCAATAATTAAAACAAGAAAAAACAAACTAATAATCAACAAACTAAATACACTTGTGGCAAACTTTTCTGATTGATCTTTTCCGTTTGCTATCTCAGAAGCATAACTTGGCACAAAAGCAGCATTAAATGTTCCTTCGGAAAACAATCTTCTAAATGTATTGGGAATTCTAAAAGCAACAAAAAAAGCATCAGCTAAAGGTCCTGAGCCAAGAAAAATTGCAATTAAAATATCTCTTATATAACCAAGAATTCTGCTTATTATTGTAAAAAAACTAAATGTCGTTGTTGACTTAAATAAGTTCATAAATCATACTAGTCTTAAAATCGCTTCAATTGTATACCTTTATTATATTAAATGAAAAAAACTAAAATAGATCATTACACAGACAAAGAGGCACTAGAGTTTCATAATTCTAATAAATCAGGAAAAATAGAAATTGTTTCGTCAAAACCAATGACTACAAAGAGAGATTTAGCTCTTGCATACTCACCCGGCGTAGCAGCTCCTGTGAGAGAAATAGCAAAAAATCCTGAAGCTGCATATGATTATACAACCAAAGGAAACTTGGTTGCTGTAATAAGTAATGGTTCAGCAATTCTTGGTATGGGTAATTTGGGTGCGTTAGCATCTAAACCTGTAATGGAAGGAAAGGCTGTACTATTTAAACGTTTTGCAGATATAGATGCAATTGATTTAGAGATAGATAGTTCAAATACAGAAGAAATTATTAAAAGTATTACAAATTTTTCTAAAAGTTTTGGTGGAATTAATTTAGAAGATATTGCTGCACCAGATTGTTTTATTATAGAAAAAAAATTAAAAGAAAAACTAGACATACCTGTATTTCATGATGACCAACATGGCACTGCGATTATAACCACAGCAGCTCTTATAAATGCCTTAGATATATCTAAAAAATCAATAAAAAAAATAAAGATAGTTATTAATGGTGCAGGAGCTTCTGCAATAGCCTGTTCAGACTTCTTTATGAGTAATGGAGTTCCAAAAGAAAATATTACGATGATTGATAGAAAGGGAGTTATTTACAAAGGTAGAGATAATTTAAACCATTGGAAATCTGCTCATGCTATCAAAACAAAAAATAGAACTTTAGACCAGGCAATTAAAGGAATTGATGTTTTTTTAGGTTTATCAGCTAAAGGTATTCTTACAAAAAAAATGGTTAAGAACATGGCTAAAAATCCTATAATTTTTGCTTGTGCAAATCCCGATCCTGAAATTACTCCTGAAGAAGTTAGTGAAGTAAGAAAAGATGCTATAGTAGCAACTGGAAGATCTGATTACCCAAACCAAGTAAATAATTTACTTGGTTTTCCATATATATTTAGAGGTGCTCTTGATGTTAGAGCAAAAACTATAAATGAAGAAATGAAAATTGCAGCGGCAAATGCAATTGCAGAACTTGCAAGAGAAGATGTTCCTGATGAAGTTGCTGCTGCTATGGGAGGAGGAGAAAGACCTAAGTACGGTAAGGAATATATAATTCCATCAACTTTTGATCCTAGATTAATAAGTGTTATTCCAATAGCTGTAGCAAAAGCAGCTATTAAAAGTGGAGTTGCAAGAAAAAAAATAGAAAATTTTGAAGTTTATAATGAACAGCTCAAACAAAGATTAGATCCTTCAGTTACAATTCTTCAAGGTATCAATAATCAAATAAAAAAAACACAAAAAAAAGTTGTTTTTGCTGACGGTGAAGATGAAAATACTTTAAAAGCAGCTATAGCTTTTAAAAATGGTGGCTTAGGCACTCCTGTGTTAATTGGAAAAAAAGATAAAATAAAAAAAAAACTTAAAGAAATTGGATTAAATGAAAACTTTAATATTGAAATAACTAATTCTACAGATGCCCAAAAAAGAGAAAAATATGTAAATTTTTTATTTAGAAAGCTTCAAAGAGAACAAGGTTTGTTGGAAAGAGATTGTGATCGTATGGTTAGAAATGACAGGGTCATCTGGGGATCCTGTATGGTTTCTTGTGGTGATGTAGATGCAATGGTTACTGGAAACAGTAGAAAATATTTTACATCTTTAGAAAAAATTTCAAAAGTTGTTTCCTCAAGACCAGGTGAAATAATGTTTGGTTTAAATATGATTGTAAGTAAAGGAAAGACAGTGTTTATAGCTGATACAGCTGTACATGAATATCCAAGTTCAAAACAACTTTCAGACATAGCTATATCTGCTGCGAGAGTAGTAAGATTGTTTGGTTTTAATCCAAAAGTTGCTTTTTTATCTCATTCAACTTTTGGACAACCAATAACTAACAGAACAAAACATATAAGAGATGCTGTAGATATATTGCAAGATAGAAAAGTTGATTTTGAATTTGATGGGGATATGCAGCCCGATGTAGCCTTAAGTGAGGAATATAAAGACCTATATCCTTTTTCTGGAATTGTAGGAAACGCAAATATATTAATTATGCCAGGTCAACATAGTGCTGCTATATCATTTAAAATGATGAAAACTTTAGGTGGTGCAAAAGTTATAGGCCCACTATTAATAGGTTTGGGGCAACCAATAGAAATTGCTCCTCTAAGATCATCAACGTCAGATATATTAAATCTAGCTTCTGTAGCTGCTTATTCAGCTGGGGTAATAGATTATGGCAAAAAAAATTAATTTTTTTGAATTCTTAGATCTTTAATTAATAAAATACTCGCAATTACATCTTCGACATCCAAAATTTCTTTTGCTTCATTAATTACTTTTTTTCTTTCATCAGAAGTAAGAGCAATACCATAAATGTAAATTTTTTTTTTATAGGTATCGATTTGATAATTTGATGATTTTATTTTTTTGTTGAAAATTATTGCAGTTCTTAATTGTGAAGTTATCAATAAATCTTTTGCTGACTGTTTAAAATTAAACTCTTCTTTTATTCTAATATCATTTTTAACTGATCTTACTCCTTTTGTTTCCCAGGCCAATTTTGTTATTATTAATTTTTCTTCTGGATCGTCAACTTTTCCGGTAATAAATATTCTTCCATCTAATACTTTTGTTTTTATAGATAGTAAATAATATTTTTCTTTTAAAACTAATCTTGCAGATAAATTTTTTTGCATTAAAGAATCGTCTATTTGTGTACCCAATGATCTTGGATCAAAAGCAACAGAAACACCAGTACCAAAAACACCTTGAGAACTAACACCAACACAACTACTAATCAATAAAAAAACAAAAAGAATATTAATAATTTTTAATTTCATTTTTTTATGCTTAAACAATAATTATAGACTTCTTTTTTTGATATTTTTTTACTTTTTGTTATTAAATTAACAATATCCTTTATGCTTAAGTTTTTGATCATTTTTTTTATTTTTTTTTTATCTGCATCATTCAAAGTTATTTGATTATTAATATTCTCAGAAATTACTAATGTCAATTCTCCTTTCGGAATTTTTAGAAAAGGTTTTAAATCATTTATATCTGCTCTTATATATTCTTCAAAAAATTTAGTCATTTCACGACCAATTAAAATTTTTCTCCCCGAAAAAAAAGTCCTTAAATATTCAATGGAATCATTGATTTTGTTTGGAGAAATAAAAAAAACGATTGATCCCTTAATACCTGATAAACTTTTTAGGTCATCATTTAAATCTTTTTTTTTATTGGGAAAAAATCCATAAAAAAAATATTTTTCAGAAAAGCCACTTATAGAAACTGCAGTTGATACTGCAGAAGGTCCTGGAATGGGATAGACATTAATTTTATTTTTTATACATTCATTTATAATAATTCTTCCAGGATCTGAGATGGTTGGAGTACCCGCATCAGATACTAGTGATACAATTTTTTCGGATTTAAGAATCTCTATTATTTTATTTAAGTTCTTTATTTCATTAAATTTATGATTTGAAATTAATTTTGATTTAATTTTATACCTTTCTAATAGTTTTTTTGATGTTCTGGTATCTTCACAAAGAATATAATCTGAATTCTCTAATATATTTATAGCTCTTATAGTTATATCGCTTAAATTTCCAATTGGTGTAGAAACAATATATAAACCATAATTAAGTTTGTTTTTTATTGTATCTGGCAATGGAATCATGAAATTATAATCATTATAATATTATCATAAAAATGAAAACATCATTTAAAATTATAATGCTATTAATTTTTATTTGGCCTTTTAATTTACAAAAACTACAAGCTCAGGAAGAAATAAAAATTGGTTTATTAATCCCATTATCTGGAAAACAAAGTGATATAGGAAAATCTATAATACAGTCTGTAAGACTGGCAATAAATAAAATTGATAACCCAAATATTAAAATATTACCCAAAGATACAAAAAATGACCCTGTCAGAACTCTTGCGGCGGCAAAAGAACTTAAAATTGAAGGAGTTAAAATAGTTATTGGACCTATATTTAATAATAATCTTATTTATTTGAATGAATTAAAAGAAATGATTTTTTTATCTCTTACTAATAAAAGTATCAAAAATCCTAAAAATATTATTAGTGCTGGAATTAATGCAAATTCACAAATTAAAACCATAATGAAGTTTAAGAAAATGAATAATATTAATAAAACAATTTTTCTAATTCCTAATTCCGATTTTAGAGAAGAGATTGAAAATGCTATTTCTCAATCCAAAATAAAATTAAAATATATTCATATTTATGAAACGAATCCTACAAAGCTGACTAAACAAATTGAAAAGATTACTATGTATAAAATAAGAAAACAAAATGCAATGGATGAAATAAAAAGATTAGAAAATTCAAACGAGGAAAATAAAGAATGGAAGGTTGATAAATTAAAAAAAAAAGACACACTTGGTGGTATAAATTTTGACTCTGTAATTGTTTCTGATTTTGAAGAAGGTCTAAAAAGTGTCTTTACATCTTTACTATATACAGATGTTTCTCCCCAAAGAATTTATTATATTACATTAAATCAATGGTTTGATGAATCTTTTCTAAAAGAAGAAAGTTTGCAACCTTTATATTTCCCTTCAATTAATAAAGAAAATTATGATGAATTTATTGATGATTATAAAAGAATTTATAACGAATATCCTAATCAACTTTCTTTTCTAAGTTATGATTTAATGGGTTTAGTTTACTATCTCATTTACCAAAATAAATTTATTATAAATGAAAAAATTTTTTACAAAAAAAATCAATTTAAAGGAAAAGTTGGAATTTTTGAAATAAATAAAAATAGAATTAATCATGTCCTTAATTTTTATAAAGTAGAAAATAAAGAATTTAAAAAAATTTTTTAATTTTTTTAAAAGCTCTTGACCTATGATCAATTTTAAATTTATTACAGGGTAACATTTGTGCAAATGTTATTTTTCTTTTGATGGGAATAAATATTGGATCATAACCAAATCCATTTTTTCCTTTTTTTATTGATGAAATTAAACCTTCTATTTTTCCATTTCTACTAATATTTTTACCATTAGGCCAATAAATAGATAGTGAACAAACAAATCTTGCTTTAATTTTTTTGTTTTTCCAATTTTTATCTTTATTACTTAACTCCTTAAATATTTTTTTAATTGCAATATTAAAATTACCTTTTGGGCCTGCCCATCTCGAAGAAAAAATCCCTGGTTTCTTATCTAGAACATCGATTTCTAAACCTGAATCGTCTGCTAAACAAATCATTTTAGTTTTTTTTGAAAAAAATTTAGCTTTAATTAAAGAATTTTCCTTAAATGTATTTCCTTCTTCTTTTGGACTTTTAAGTTTTAGTTCATATGGAGAATAAATTTTTAATTTATTAGGTAGCAAATCCTTTATTTCTCTTAGTTTTCCAGGGTTATTAGTGCCTACAATTAAGTTAATAATTTTTTTTCTTTTCATCTAGCAATTATTAAATTCCTTACCATATAAGACTACATGGAAAAAGAACAAAACCCCGAAATAGAGGAAAAAATAAATAACAAAACAGCGCCTTCTAAAGATTCGGAAAATATCGAGAATAAAAATGAAAGTAAAATTTCATCTGAAGACAAAATTAAAGAACTCGAAGATAAACTAGCAAGAACACTTGCCGAAATGGAAAATCAGAGAAGAAGGTATGAAAAAGAAAAAGACGAAGCATTTGAATATGGTGGTTTTTCTTTTGCAAGAGAATCGTTAAGCTTAATTGATAATTTTGATAGAGCTAAACAATCTTTAGAAAATGATGAAAAAATAAAAAACTCAGAAGTTTTAAATAAAATATTAGAACATCTAGATATAGTTAAAAAAGATTTAATTTCTATTTTCAAAAAAAATAATATTGAAGAAATAATTGCTGTTAACAAAAAACTTAATCCAAATTTACATCAGGCAATGATGGAAATCGAAGACGAAAACAAAGACTCTGGAACTATAGTTCAAGAAATACAAAAAGGTTATATAATGAAAGATAGACTACTTAGACCCTCTTTAGTTGCTGTTTCAAAAAAACCTGAAAAAATAGAGGAAAAAATAGAGGAAAAAGTTAAGAAATGATGTTTTTAGGAACTTGTACATTAAAAATTAACACTTATATGAACCTAAGGAAATATTTATGAGCAAAGTAATAGGAATAGATTTGGGAACTACAAATTCGTGTGTATCAATAATGGAAGGTAGTCAAACAAAAGTATTAGAAAATGCAGAAGGGACAAGAACCACTCCGTCTGTTGTAGCCTTTACAGATAATAATGAAAAACTTGTTGGTCAACCAGCAAAGAGACAAGCTGTAACAAATCCAGAAAATACGATTTTTGCCGTTAAGAGATTAATTGGAAGAAACTTTGAAGATGATACAGTAAAAAAAGATATCGAAACTGTTCCATTTAAAATAGTTAATTCTGAAAAAGGCGATGCTTGGATAGAAGCAAAAGGACAAAAATATTCTCCCTCACAAATTTCTGCTTTTATTTTACAAAAAATGAAGGAGACTGCAGAAAAATATTTAGGTCAAGAAGTTTCGAAAGCAGTGATAACTGTACCTGCTTACTTTAATGATGCTCAAAGACAAGCAACCAAAGATGCTGGTAAAATTGCAGGTCTAGAAGTTCTAAGAATAATTAACGAACCAACAGCTGCATCCCTTGCATATGGTTTAGATAAAAAAGTAAATAAAAAAATTGCTGTCTATGATTTAGGTGGAGGAACTTTTGATATTTCAATTTTAGAATTAGGAGATGGAGTTTTTGAAGTTAAATCAACTAATGGTGACACCTTTTTAGGTGGAGAAGATTTCGATAATACTATTGTTAATTATTTAGTAAATGAATTTAAAAAAGAAAATGGAATTGATTTAAAATCAGATAAACTGGCTTTACAAAGACTTAAGGAGGCTGCTGAAAAAGCCAAGATAGAATTATCTTCCACAGAACAAACTGAAGTTAATTTGCCGTTCATCACTGCAGATAAAACTGGTCCAAAACATATAGCTCTTAAAATGACCAGAGCAAAATTAGAAGCACTTGTTGAAGATCTTATTAGCAGAACAATACCGCCATGCAAAACTGCTCTCAAAGATGCAGGTCTTTCTGCTGGAGAAATAAATGAAGTTATAATGGTTGGTGGTATGACAAGAATGCCAAAAGTCATGCAAGAAGTTAAAAATTTCTTTGGTAGAGAGCCCAATAAGAGCGTTAATCCTGATGAAGTCGTTGCAATGGGCGCTGCCATTCAAGCTGGTGTATTACAAGGAGATGTTAAAGATGTGCTGCTTCTTGATGTGACACCTTTATCATTGGGTATAGAAACTTTAGGTGGAGTATCAACTAAGTTGATCGATAAAAATACAACAATTCCAACTAAAAAAAGCCAGGTGTTTTCAACTGCTGAAGATAGCCAGCCTGCTGTTTCAATTAGAGTGCTTCAAGGAGAAAGAGAAATGGCCTCTGATAATAAATTACTTGGTAATTTTGAATTAGTAGGTATTGCTCCAGCTCCAAGAGGAGTTCCTCAAATTGAAGTAGCATTTGATATAGATGCCAATGGAATAGTTAATGTCTCAGCAAAAGACAAAGGCACTGGCAAAGAACAAAAAATACAAATCCAGGCATCCGGTGGTTTAAGTGAAGAAGAAATTAATAAAATGGTCAAAGAAGCTGAATCAAATAAAGAAGCTGATAAGAAAAAAAGAGACGCTGTTGATGCAAGAAACCAGGCTGATACTTTATTACATAGCACTGAAAAAAATCTTAAGGAACACGGGGCAAAAGTTTCAGAAGCTGATAAAAAAGCAATAGAAACTTCTGCTGCCAATTTAAGAAATGCACTTAAAGGAACTGATGTTGAAGAAATTAAAAAGAAAACTCAAGATTTAGTTCAATCTTCTATGAAACTAGGTGAAGCAATTTATAAATCACAACAAAGTGCAAAACCCGATACTGCAGCTAAAGATAATGATAAAAAAGAAGAAGGAAAAAAAGACGAAAATGTTGTTGATGCTGACTTTGAAGAAGTAAAAGACGAAAATAAAGAAAAAAGCGCCTAAGACTAACAACCGTTTGTCTATAAATTATTTATGGCAAAAAGAGATTATTATGACGTCTTGAGTGTTAATAAAAATTCTACTGCAGATCAAATAAAAGCTTCTTATAGAAAACTAGCAGTTAAATATCATCCGGACAAAAATAAAGGAGACAAAGCTTCTGAAGAAAAATTTAAAGAAGCTAGCGAAGCTTATCACGTTCTCTCAGATTCTGAAAGAAAACAGAATTATGATAACTTTGGTCATGCTGCATTTGAAAACGGAGCTGGCGGAAGAGAAGGTTTTGGAAATTTTGATTTTTCAAGTTCTTTTTCTGACATATTTGAAGACTTCTTTGGTGACTTTGGTGAAAGAAGCGGAAGGAGAAGCAGAAAAGCAAATTTTAGAGGCTCTGACTTAAGGTACGATTTATCAATTACACTAGAAGAAGCACACACTGGTAAAAAACAAGATATAAAATTTTCTACATCCGAAAAATGTAATACTTGTACCGGAAGTGGCTCAAAACTAGGTCATAGTGCTGCCTCTTGTTCAATGTGCGGTGGTCATGGTCAGGTAAGATCAAATCAGGGATTCTTTACTGTACAACAGACATGTCCACAATGTTCTGGTACTGGTGAAGAAATAACTAATCCATGTAATGATTGTGGAGGACAAGGAAAAAAACAAGCTTCAAAAAGATTATCAGTAACAATTCCAAAGGGTGTTGATGATGGAACTAGAATTAGATTAGCAGGCAAAGGTGAAGCTGGCACTAAAGGTGCTGGAAATGGTGATCTATACCTTTTTATAAATGTTTATTCACACGATTTATTTAAAAGATCAGATGAAAATTTATTTTTTGAATACCCAATATCTATTGCAGATGCAGCCTTGGGAATATCTATTGAAATACCAACAATTGATGGTGGAAAAGCAAAAATAAAAATTCCTTCGGGAACTCAAAGTGGTAAAAAATTTAGATTAAAAGGAAAAGGAATGCCCTATATGAGAGGAAGTGGCAATGGCGATCTTTATGTGCAAGTAAATACTGAAGTTCCAGTCTCGTTAAATAAAGAACAAAAAGAATTACTTGAAAAATTTAGAGAAATAGAAAACGAAAAATCAAACCCAAGTATTAAAAAATTCTTTCAAAAGGCTAAAAGTTTTTGGAAAAATTAAATGAACTGGGATCAAATTATTCCAACAATTTCTTTGATTGCTGTTCTGATATTAGTACTTCCAGCTTTTTTAAGAACTAATTCAAAATTAAAGCAGTTTTTAACAAATTTATCTATTTGGGCTATAATTGTTATAGCTGTTATGGTAGTTTTATATCTTGTCTTTTAAATGAAAAAAATTAACTTAGCTATTACTGGATGTATGGGAAGAATGGGTCAACAACTCATTAAATCAACCAAATCTGATAAAAATTTTAAATTGGTAGCCATTACAGAAAATAAGCCCATTAATAAAAAAATTAGTGGAATTAAACCTGATTTAAACAGTGAAAAAGCATTTAAAAATACAAATATAATAATAGATTTCACAGTTCCCAAATGTACATTTGAAGTTTTAAAAATTGCTTCAAAATTAAAAAAAAGAGTAGTTATTGGAACAACAGGATTTTCTAAAAAAGAAGAAAATTTGATTAGAGAATACTCAAAAAAAATACCAATACTTAGAGCTGGAAATATGAGTTTGGGCATAAACTTGCTCATGTATTTAACTGAAATTGCTTCAAAATCACTTGGAAATAATTTTTTAAGTAAAGTTTTTGAAATTCATCATAAACGCAAAAAAGATCATCCTTCAGGTACAGCTTTAATGCTTGGAAAAGGTATAGCTGTAGGGAAAAATAAAGACTTTTACAAGTTATTAGGTAAAAAATATTTAAATAAAAAATCTTTTCCTTTCGGGAAAAAAATAAATTTTAACTCGATTAGAAAAGGTGAAATCATTGGAGAACATCAAGTAACTTTTTCAAGTGGTAAAGAAATTATTACTTTAAATCATGAAGCATTTGATAGAGCTCTTTATTCGGAAGGTGCTTTTACAGCAGCTAAATGGCTAATGAATAAAAAACCGGGTCTTTACTCAATGAGAGATGTATTAAATTTTAAATGAAATCTAGAGAAATAAATTCTCTTTTTAAAAATTTAAGTAAAGTTATAAAAAATCCCAAAAGCGATCTTAAATACAAAAATAAATTTACTCTTTTAGTATCAGTTGTTCTTTCTGCTCAGTGCACAGATGTTAATGTTAATAACGTCACTAAAAATATTTATCCAAAATATAATAAGCCCGAGCATTTTGTTAAATTGGGAAAGAAAAAAATTGAAAAATTAATAAAAAGCATCGGTCTTTTTAGAAACAAAGCTAAAAGTGTCTATTTATTATCAAAGCAATTAATCGAAAAACATAATGGAAAAGTTCCTAACAATTTTGAAGATCTGAATGCTTTATCTGGGGTTGGAAGAAAAACTGCAAGTGTAGTGCTAAATGAAGGTTTTGGATTACCTACAATTGCGGTTGATACACATGTATTTAGAGTTAGCAATAGAACGGGTTTAGGATGTGGAAAAAATCCTGATGAAGTTCAAAAAAAATTATATGAAGTAGTTCCTAAAAAATACTTAAAAAAAGCTGGTCATACTATATTGCTTCATGGAAGATACACTTGCAAAGCAAGGCTACCTTCCTGTAAGACATGTATAATAATTAAATATTGTAATTATAAACATAAAGAACTTTAATGAAAGTATTAGGAATTGGAAATGCAATTGTCGATGTAATTTGTAAAGTAAAAGATAGTTTTTTAACTGAAAATAATCTTACAAAAAGTACAATGAAACTTGTTGATGAATCTGAGTTTAAAAAACTTTTATCAAACTTAATAATTGAAGAAACTATTGCAGGTGGTTCAGTAGCTAATTCTATAGTTGGCTTATCACAGTTGGGAAACCAAGTCTCATTCATAGGTAAGATTAATAATGATGAGTTGGGCTATAAATATGAAAAAAGTCTTATTAATGAGAAAGTAAAATTTTGTTATAAAAAGAAAGAAGAAACAATTCCTACGGGGACATGTTTAATATTAATAACTCCTGACTCGGAAAGAACAATGTGTACTTTCTTAGGTATTGCGGGGAAAGTCAGTCATAAAGATATTGATGAAAATGCAGTTAAGGATAGTGAAATAGTATTTTTAGAAGGATATTTGTGGGATGAAGGTGATCCTATAACTGCATTTGACAAGGCAATGAAACTTTCAAAAAAAACAGCTATGACTTTGTCAGATAAATTTTGTGTAGATAGACATAAAAAAAATTTTTTAAATTTAGTAAATAATAAATTAGACATAACTTTTGCAAATGAACAAGAAATTTTATCATTAATTGACACAAAAAATTTTGATGAGGTAGTTTCTTTTGCAAAACAGCTTGGAAAATTAATTATTATTACTCGGTCTGCTAAAGGAAGTATTGCTATAAATAAAAATGAAGTTATCGAATGTGATAGTAAAAAAGGCTTAAAAATTGTTGATTTAACTGGTGCTGGTGATCTTTTTGCAGCTGGCTTTTTACATGGCTATGTTAATAATCTATCAATAAAACAAAGTCTTAAAAAAGGTACAGAAATGTCCTCTAAAGTTATTGAAATTTTTGGAGCTAGATTAAAAAAATAAAATGAGTGACGTAAAAAATTTATAATCTTGATATTGACTACTAATTATTTTTTTTTCTTTTAAAGCTTCCTTTTCCCTTTTTTGGTTTAACTATTCTGGTACGATATTTTGATGTCCTAAGTTCTTTTGCAATGTTATTTCTTTTTTTCATTCGATAAAATAACCATTATTAGTGCTTATTATAAAATGTTCATCTTGAAAACTATTACTTATTTTCTTTCTTAAACGATAAATATGAGTTTCAACTGTATGAGTTTCAAGTTCAGAAGAATAACTCCAAACTTTATTTTGAAGATCATTAATTTTTTGTGGTATTTTACAATCATTGAGAAATAGTATAATTTCCATTTCTCTTTCGGTTAATTTCAAATTTTTATTTTCTATGGAAATTATTCGAGAATTTAAATCTAGAAAATAATTTTTAACTCTTATTTTAGATTGAAAACTATACTTATGTTTTATTAGTTGAATATTTATTTTTTCAATTAAATTATAAATATCAATTGGATATTTAAAAAAATTATAATTACAATTAATATCAACTTTACTATTTTTTTGACAAAGAAAAAAAAAATTTTTTTTTTCTAGTTTTATTTTTTTTATAAAAAAATCTTTATTAATGATTGTTGTAATTATAAAAAAATTTTTATTTCCTGATTTATTTTGGTTAAAAAATTTTAAAAAATCATCTAGTTTGATAAAATTTTTAATTTTAAACGGTAGATTCTCCTTAATTTCTTCTAAAATATTATATAATATTGGAACACCTACTATGTTAATATTTTGTTTAATCATCTAGTTTGAATTTATGCTAATACATATAAAAAATAAAGATAAGTTGATTGTTGGTGATTTCAAGTTCAAATGCTGCATTGGAAAAAATGGAACAAAAAAAAGCAAAATAGAAGGTGATAATTCTACCCCAAAGGGCACCTTTACACTGGGAGCTTTATATTACAGGAAAGACAGAGTCAAAAAACCTGCTACAAATTTAAAAACAGAAATTATTAAGTCAAATTTGGGATGGTGTAATGATCCAAAACATATTTTTTATAATAAAGAAATAAAAATACAAAAAAGAATATATTATGAAAAATTATACCGTAAAGATCATAAATATGATTATTTTGTAGTAATTAACTATAATATTAAAAAAACATTTCCAAATAAAGGTAGTGCAATTTTTTTACATCTAACAAAAAATTATCATAAAACTGCTGGATGTATAGCTTTAAAAAAAAATGATTTTTTAATATTGTTAAAATTAATTAATAAAAAAACAAAAATTAAAATTTATTAATTTCTATTACCAAAAATCTTTGTACCAATTCTTAAATAAGTTGCCTGAAAATTAATTGCATCTAAATAATCACTAGACATACCCATACTAATTTCTTTTAAATTTAATCTTTCAGCAAGTTGTTGCATTTTATAGAAATAAAGTGAAGATTTTTTTTCATTAGGTGGCAAACACATTAATCCAATAATTTTTAATCCTAGGTCTTGTGTACATGTTTTATAAAAACTATTTAGCTCTTCAATTAAAATGCCACTTTTTTGTTTTTCATTTTCAATGTTAATTTGAATAAATAAATTTATTATTTTATTTTTTTTAATTTGTTCATTTGAAATTTTTTCAGCCAATTTTAAATTGTCTAACGAATGAATATAATCAAATAATGGAATAACATATTTAACTTTATTTGTTTGGAGTTTACCAATCATATGAAGTTTTATACTTTTTATATCATTTTTTACATTGAGCCATTTTTTAACTGCTTCTTGGACTTTATTTTCTCCAAAATGGATATGGCCATGGTTAATTAAAGGTTCTATATCTTTCATAGAAAAAGTCTTGCTTACAGCTATTATATTTGGATTATAATTATTTAAGTTTAATTTTTTTATTTTTATCTTTAATTCATTTTGTATAGATAATAAATTATTTACTACGTTATGCATGATCAATTACCAAAAATATTTTGCTTTATTAACAATTATGAAAAAAATTATATCAAAAGATTACCAAAAAATACTGCAATTATTTATAGAAACTATAACAAAAATCTAAATAAAGTTGAAATTATTAAAATTAAAACTTTATGTAAAAAAGATAACAGAAAATTTTTTTTAGCTAACAATATTAAAATTGCTATACAGTTAAATTTAGACGGAGTTTATATTCCTTCCTTTAATAAAGAATTAAAAATTAATTATTTTACTAAAAAAAAAAAATTTAAAATATTAGGTTCTGCACATAACATTTTAGAAATAAGACAAAAAGAAAACCAAAGGGTAAATTGTATTTTTCTATCCCCAGTTTTTATAACAAAAAAATCTAATAAATTTTTAGGAATTTATAAATTTAATAATTTAGCAAATTACACGTCAAAAAAAATTATTTGTCTTGGTGGTATAAAAAAAAATAATTTAAAGAAAATTAAATTACTAAATACATACGGCCTTTCATCAGTTTCTTTATTTAAACAAAATATTAAGTATATTAGTTTTTAAAATGAAAAATATTCCAAAATTCGATTACTTAAAGTTACAGGCTGAAAAAGTTAATAAATTATTTTTATCTGGTAAATTTGATTTGGTTATTGAAAAATCAAAAAAAATTTTAGAAAAAAATCCTAAACAAGTAACTTTTTATAATTTTTTAGCACTATCGCACCGAGAAAAAGGTAATTTTTTATTAGCAGAAGAAATATTACTTAATGCAATAAAATTATTTCCGAAGGAACAAAGTTTGCTAATTAATTTAGGATCAACTTATAGAGTATTAATGGAATTTGAAAAATCGGAAAAATGTTTTAAGCAAGCACTAGAAATTAATTCAAACAATATTCACGCAATCGTGAATTATGCAAACTTGAAAAGGGATATAAATGATTATGAAAATTCAATTAATTTGTATGAAAAAGCATATAAAATGAATAATAAAATCCCAACAGTTATAATTAATTTGGCGGCTGCATACCAGATTGTTGGAAAGTTTGAATTATCAAAAAGTTATTTAGAAACTTATATAAAAGAAAATAAGAATGATGTCCTGGCGCACAAAATGCTAAGTACAATAAAAAAATATGAAAAAAATGACGAGCATCAAACCATGATGTTGTCAGAATTAGAAAAAAATTCGCTAAGCGAAATTGATAAATCTACTTTGTATTATGCCGTTTCCAAATCATATGATGATCAAAAAAATTATGAAAAATCTTGTCTTTTTTTTATTAAAGCTAATAATATTCAAAAAAAAATACATAAAGATTATTCAATAAATGAAGAAATTAAATTATTTAATAAAATAAAAAAAATTTTTGGAAAAACTGATTTTCAAAAATACTTAGAACATAAAAGTAGTAAAAATTTTATATTTGTTGTTGGTCTACCAAGATCTGGAACTACTCTAACGCATCAAATATTAGCTAGTCATTCAAAAGTTCATGGCATTGGGGAAATGGAAATATTAAATAGATTTATGAAAAGGAATATAAATAATAAAAATTTTAGTTCTATGTTTAAAAATTATTTAACAGAAAATGATGAAAAAATTAAATCAATTAACAATAATTATTTTTCAAAAATAAATTTTACAAAAACAAGTAAGAATATTATATTGGATAAAAGTCCGTTAAATTTTCAATGGCTAGGATTTATTAAAATTCTTTTCCCTAATTCAAAAATTGTCCACTGTACAAGAAATTTAAAGGATACAGCTCTATCAATTTATAAAAATGCTTTTGATGTAAATTCAATTATTTGGAGTAATGATCAGGATGACTTAGTAAAATATATTGAAATATATTTGGATTTAATGAAATTTTGGCAAGAAAAATTACCAAATTTTATCTATGATATAAATTATGAAAAATTAACTGAAAATAAAGAAGATGAAGTTAAAAAACTTTTAAGATTTTGTGAATTGAACTGGGAAGAAGATTGTTTAAATTTTAACAAAAAAGGACCCCCGATTAAGACTGTTAGCATTACGCAGGCAAGAAAACCGATTTATAAAACTTCAGTAAATTTATATGAAAAGTATAAAAATTATTTAGATATATTTAATAAAATTGATGATCTAAAAACCAGATAAAAAAAAGGCCCTGTAAAAATTACAGGGCCTTTAAATTTGTTAAGTATTCCTACAAATTAAAATGCAAAAGTCACACCAACTTCAGTGTGTTCTGATGTATTACTTGCAGTATTTCCTACGTTATCAGCTTTGTTTCTGTGAACTTTAAATGTTACTCCACCAGAAGTATAAGAAGCTGAATAACCTTTCGCATCTTCGTCTACCGAATTAGTAGAGTCATCGTTCTCATGATCTTGGTATGAAATTGATATTTCATCGTTTACAGCGTAAAGAATTCCCCATCTAGTTTGCTCATCATCAGCAGTAGATCCTGGAGTATCAACATCACTTAGTTGAAGTCCAAATGTAAGGGGACCATATACGTAAGTTCCGTAAACAGTCACATAATCTTTTGTTTTTTGTGCATCACTAGCCGGTCCTTCGCCAACACCAGCTCCAATTTCTAAACCATCTATTGGATCTAATTTGACAAAAGCACTAGTATACGATTCTCCTGCGCCAGCACCTGTTACGCCACCATTAGAAGCACCAGCTGCACCTTTATGTGCATAACCAACACCAATCTCAACCATGTCAGAAATTGTGTTTGCGTAATGGAAACCTTTAGTTCCACCAGATACAGTACCTGATAGTCCTCCAGATGTTCCAGAACCATCAACGTCAAGACCATTTCCTACGTCTTCATCTGCAGTTGGTATCATGTCTTTGATTTTACCAATACCTCTAGCTCCTGTATCAGCTTCATAGTTTATAGAGCCTAAGTCACCCATATCAAGAGTCATTCCTACTCCAGTTGTGGACCCAGCTTTTAGTGATTGTGAAACAGAAACAGTCCAACCGTTATCTAATTCACCCGAACCACTGAATGCTAGAGTTTTATTTATACCCCATCTAGAACCGTCGTTTCCTGTCTCTGCATCACTAGCAGCATTTCCTGCGTTATCTTGAGCGCCTGAATTTCTTGTGTAAGTTAAGTTAGCAGTACCACTAACTGTTACAGCACCAGCGATCGCAGAAGTAGCAACTAATGAACCAGCAAGAGCTGTTAAACCAGCTTTTTTCCAGTCTTTCATTATTTTCTCCTTTGTTTGTTATTAATTAATTATTAATTAAATCTGCAAAAAAATTACAGATGGCAGAAAAGTATCATAATTTTCATGCTTTATTGCCAAAATTGATATATATGCTAATATTTTTTAATAATGTTGCATAAATATCACTAAAATATATCTTTTTTATGCCATTACTTTTATGATAATCAAACTTTGAATAACATTATGAAAATCAACAATTTTAAAGCTAAAATTATATCTTTTATTGCATATTCTGTGCTTATACCAATTTTAGTTTCTTTTTTTTTAGTTTCATGTGGTCCATTTAAACCAAAAAAGGTTGACTTAAGAAAAACTCCTGGAGATCCAAAATTAAAAAGGGAAAAAAACATTCGTGAAGGAAAAGGTTTTCGAGCAATGGGCATATTGGAAAAAAAAGGTGGAGGAAATTTTCAATTTGCATCATCAAATGAAATGTGGCGCGCATCATTAGAGCTTTTAGAATTTACTCCGCTGGCAAATGTTGACTATTCAGGAGGAGTTATAATAACTGATTGGTTTAGTGAAAATTCTGAACAAGATCCTATAAAAATCACAGTTAGATTTTTATCTAATGAAATTAGAGCCGACGGACTTAAAATTATTATTCACAAAAAAATCTGTAAAAAAAATGATAAAGATAGTTGTAAAGTGATACAAGATAACACTACTTTAGGTCAAGAAATAAAACTAGCAATTTTAAAAAAAGCTGCAATTATTAAAAGTGATGAAATTAGCGGTCATCAAAAAGATTATTCGGAGACCGGGCCGGGGTCTCAAGCACCATCAAAATATTAATGATTATTTTAAAGAAACATAGAAAAAGATACATTTAAAATAAAACAAAATATTTTAATAACAAATGGAAAGATATAATTTTAAAGTTGTTGAGAAAAAGTGGCAAAAATTTTGGGACGATAACAAAATTTTTAAAATAAAATTAGATAAAAATAAAAAAAAATTTTACTGCTTAGAAATGTTTCCTTACCCATCAGGTAAAATTCATATGGGTCATGTAAGAAATTATACTATTGGAGATGTATTAGCTCGAGTAAAATTAATGCAAGGATATAATGTTTTGCATCCTATGGGGTGGGACTCTTTTGGTTTGCCTGCCGAAAATGCAGCTAGAGAAAATAATTTACATCCAAAAGTATGGACGGAGTCTAATATTTCAACAATGAAAAAGCAGTTAAAAAAAATAGGTCTATCTTTAGACTGGGATAGGGAAATATCAACTTGCTCTGAAGAATATTATAAGCACCAACAACTTTTTTTTCTTGAACTATATGAAAAAGATTTAGTTTATAGAAAAGAAAACTATGTAAATTGGGATCCAGCTGAACAAACAGTTTTAGCAAATGAACAAGTAATTGATGGTAAGGGTTGGAGATCTGGAGTGCCTGTGAAAAGAAAAAAATTAAATCAATGGTTTTTTAATATTTCAAAATTTTCTGAAGAACTTCTAAAAGGTCTTGATGAGTTAAAAAATTGGCCTAACAAAGTAAAAATAATGCAAAAAAATTGGATTGGTAAATCTTTTGGTTGTGAAATTGACTTTAAAATAGAAGGTGATTTGCCCATTAATACAATTAAATGTTTTACGACAAGGCCAGATACCTTATTTGGGTTTTCATTCTTGGCTGTTTCTGTCGATCATCCTATTTCAAAACATTTTTTAAATAATCCAGAATTTATTAAATTTAGAGAAGAATGTACAAAAACTGGTACTACTGAAGAATCTATTGCTCTTGGTGAAAAAATTGGATTTCAAACAAATTTATTTGCCATAAACCCGTTAGATGAAAAACAAAAAGTTCCAGTATATTTTGCAAATTTTGTTTTAATGGATTATGGTTTTGGAGCAGTTTTTGGATGTCCGGCACACGACCAAAGAGATTTAGATTTTGCAAATAAATATAAACTACAAGTTAAAACAGTAGTAAAGCCAATTGATGAAGATGATAATTTTAGTGCACATAAAGAAGCTTATACTGGATCAGGAATTGTAATTAATTCTAATTTTTTAAATGGGTTAAAAGTACCCGATGAATCTATTATTAAAACTACAGATATACTTGAAAAAAGAAAGTTAGGGAAAAAAAAAATTAATTTTAGATTAAAAGATTGGGGTGTATCAAGACAAAGATATTGGGGCTGCCCAATACCAATAGCTTATGATGAAAATGGAAATGTTTTTCCTATACCAAAAAAAAATCTACCAGTAAAGTTACCAGAAAATATTGATCTAAATTTTAAAGGCAATCCATTGGATAATGCTAAGGAATGGAAAAAAATAAAAATAGATGGAAAAGAATTAACTAGAGAAACAGATACTTTGGACACTTTTGTAGATTCGTCATGGTATTTTATAAGATTTTGTTCTCCAAATAATAAAAAATATGGTTTTGATTATGATGAGTTAAAATATTGGATGCCTGTTGATCAATATATAGGTGGCGTTGAGCATGCAATATTACATCTGCTTTATTCAAGATTTTTTACAATGGCATTAAATTACAAAAACAAAAATTTCAATTTAAAAGAACCTTTTAAGGGATTATTTACCCAGGGCATGGTTTGTCATGAAACTTACAAAGATGATGATGATAAATGGTTAAGTCCAGAAGAAGTTGAAACTAAAGATGGAAAAAATTATTTCATAAAAAAAAAACCAACAAAAAAAGTAGTAGTTGGACCCGCAGAATCTATGTCGAAATCCAAAAAAAATACTATAGATCCTGAACAAATTATTGAAAATTATGGTGCTGACTCTGTTAGATTATTTATGTTGTCTGATAGTCCGCCAGAAAAAGATGTTCAATGGTCTGAACAAGGAATAATTGCTTGTTATAAATTTATTCAGAAACTATGGACTTTACACAAAAAAATTAAAATTAAATTAAAGGAAAAAGAAAAATCTCAAAAAAGCTCAGATGAAATTTCTAAATTTACTAATCAATTAATTGAAAGAATAAATAATAATCTAGAAAGGTTTAATTATAACGTAATTATTGCTAACATTTATGAAACATACAATTTTTTGAATCAAAAAATAAATACCCCAATAAACAGTTATTCATTGCTTGAAAATTACAAAAAAATTCTATCCATCATATCACCCATAATTCCTCATTTTTCATCTGAATGCTTAGAAGATTTAAAAATTGATCATAAAATAAAATGGCCAATAGTAGAAAAACAATTTCTAGTAAATGAAGATACCAATATAGTAATTCAAATAAATGGAAAAAAAAGATCAATTATTAATTGCAAAAAAGGAATAACAGAAGAAACTTTAATAAAAACAATTAAAAACGATTTAAAAGTTAATAAATTTTTAGAAAATAAAAAAAATATTAAAAGTATTTTTATTAAAGATAAGCTGTTAAATTTAATTATTAAAGAATGAAAATAAATAAAATTTTCACTATATTAACTTTCTTTCTATTGCTTAGTTGTGATTTTAAACCAATGTATTCGAAGGAAAAACTTGATAGCAACTATAATTTTACAATAACCAATATTGGTTTTTCGGGAAACAGTAATATTAATCAATATTTAAAAAATAATTTAGTAAATTATATAAACAACAAAGATAAAGAGATAAAGTATAATTTGATTATTGATTCACGTATTATAAAAACAATAACTTCAAAAAACAAAAAAGGAAACCCAGAAATATTTTACATAAAAATATTAGTAAATGTAGATATAATCCAAGATGATAAAATAAAAAATAAAACGATTTTGGAAGAAGGTTTTGAATACAAAAATAAGTCAGGCAAATTTGAATTAAATATGTATGAGAAAAATATACAAAAAAATCTAGCAAGTAAATTATCCAAAGATTTAATTGAACATCTATATTATATAAAATGATTCAAAAAGCATTCGAAATAGACAAAATTAATTTTAACAAATATAATTTGTACCTTTTTTATGGAGAAAATGAGGGTTACAAAAATGAAATTATAAAAAATAAATTTGAAAAACTTTATCCAAATAAAATATACAGGTACGACGAGAAAGAAGTATTAGAAAAAAAAGATGAATTTTTTGATAGTATCCTAACAAAATCATTTTTTGAAAATGATAAGCTTATAATAATTTCAAGAACTACTGATAAAATTAAAGATATTATTGAAGATATTTTTTTAAAAAAAATAGATGATATAAAAATAATTTTGTCAGCTAATATTCTTGAAAAAAAATCAAAATTAAGAAATTATTTCGAAAAAAACAAAGATACTATTTGTGTACCTTTTTACGCAGATACTTATCAAACATTAAGCTTCATTGCTGTTAATTTTTTTAAAGAAAAAAAAATATCTATATCACAAGAAACAATTAACTTGATAGCTGAGAGGTGTAAGGGTAATAGAGAAAATTTAAATAACGAATTAAAAAAAATAGAAAATTATGCAAAATCCGAAAAAAGAATTAGTGTGGAAGATATTTTAAAACTTAGCAATCTTGCTGAAAACTATAATGCATCAGAACTTACAGATAATTGTCTTGCTAAAAATATAAAAAAAACAGCAAATATATTAAATGAAAATAATTACTCAAATGAAGACTGTATTTTAATTGTAAGAACACTTTTAACAAAAGCCAAAAGAATAATAAAATTACAAGAAGAATTAAAAAAAAATAAAAATATTGAACAAGTTATAACAAATTTTAAACCTCCTATTTTTTGGAAAGATAAGACAATTGTAAAACAACAAATAAATCACTGGCCATTAGAAAAAATCAATAATATGATTGAAAATATCAATGAAACAGAATTATTGATTAAAAAAAATTCTGCCAATTCTCTAAATATTTTATCTAACTTTATAATAAGTCAATCTATAACTTCTAATAATTAGATTTAATTACATCTATAATTCTATTCAATTGATCAAGATCTTTATATTCAAAGGATATAAGCCCAGTATTATTTTTTTTATTTTTAATAAAAGTATTAAGACCAATTTTATCTTTTAAAGTAGACTCTATTTGTTTTAGGTTTGGATCCTTTGAAATATATTTGGGCATTTTTTTTGACTTAAATAATCTCACTAAATTTTCTGCTTGCCTAACTGATAATTTTTTATCCATAATTTTCTTCGCAAGAAAAAAGGCATTTGATAGTCCTACAAGAACCTTTGCGTGTCCTTGTGATAAATTGTTTTTCTCTATAAGCTCTATTACCTCTTTAGGTAATGTTAATAGTCTCAGACAATTAGAAATGTGACTTCTGCTCTTGCCTATAAATTTAGCAACTTTTTCGTGATCATATCCAAAATCATCTATTAATCTTTGATATCCATTAGCTTCTTCTACTGAATTTAAATCATGCCTTTGAACATTTTCAACTATAGCAAACTCTAATGACTTAAGATCATTTGCTTCGATAATTACAACGGGTAATTCATTAAGACCTGCATTTTGAGCTGCTAGCCACCTTCTTTCACCTGCTATAATTTCATACTTGTTATTATGGTCTCTCGATTCTCTTACGATAATTGGTTGGATTACGCCTCTTTCTTTAATTGAATTAGAAAGTTCTACTAAATTTTCTTTATCAAAATTTTTTCTGGGTTGGAATCTGTTTCTTACTAAGTCTGTAATTAAAAGTTTTTTAATATTTGTATTAGTTTTGTTATCTCCAATTAAAGAAGACAACCCTCTTCCTAATCCTTTTCTAATTTTAAATGCATCCATTATGCAGCACTTTCAAAAGTTTCTTTTTTATTTAAAAATTCCTCAGTAAAATTAAAATATGATTTGCTACCTGGACATAACTTATCATAAATCAAAACAGGCATTCCGTGGGAAGGGGCTTCTGACAATCTAACATTTCGCGGTATAACAGTTGAATAAACTTTTTCTTTAAAATAATTCCTTGCCTCTTTTTCAACCTGGCCCGAAAGTTTATTTCGTTTGTCATACATGGTTAGGAGTATCCCTTTAATTTTTAGATCAGAATTTAAATTAATTTTAATTCTTTCAATCGTTTTCATTAGTTGAGTTAATCCTTCAAGTGCAAAAAACTCGGCCTGTAGCGGTACTACTAATGAATTGGATGCTACTAAAGCCATCACAGTAAGCAAACTAAGAGATGGTGGACAATCTACAAAAATATACTCATATTTGCCTCTGGAATCGTTTAAATAAGCCATTATTTGTTCTTTTAGAATAAAGGCCCTTCTGCTGTCTCCAGCCGTCTCAATTTCAAGTCCAGACAAATCTACATTGGATGAAACTAAATCTAAATTCTGGAATTGAGTTTTTTTTATAACATCTAAAATTTTTTTTGTTCCGTTAAGTACCGCATAAATTGTTTCCTCTGAACTTTCAGAATTTGACAATCCTAAACCTGTTGTGGCATTTCCCTGAGGATCTAAATCTATAACTAAAACCTTTTTACTTTTAAGAGCTAGTCCTGCAGCTAAATTTATTGCCGTTGTAGTTTTACCAACTCCACCCTTCTGGTTTATAATTGATAAAATTTCTGTCTTGCTCATTTTTTTTTTACATTCTTAATATTTATTAAAAACGAATCTTTACTTGTTATGCTTCTTTTCTTCTTATAGTCAAAATCCCATTTCTTAATAGAGCTTTCGACTAATTGTTTTCCATTTTTTCCCATGAAGACAACTAAATTTGAGAAATTTATAAAATTTTTTTCCATAATTTCTAAAATTGTAGGCAGTGGTTTAAAAGCACGCACAATTACACTCCCTGAATTTAAATTCTTTTCTTTAAATACATCTTTTTCATAAACGTTAACGTCCAATTTAAGTTTTTCTTTAATTTCTCTTAAAAAATCGCTTTTACGATGACTCTTTTCAAATAAATTCATTCTGGTTTCATTTTTTTTATCTCTTAATATTATAGCTACCACTATTCCAGGTAGCCCAGCTCCTGATCCTAAATCTGTACATATTTTATTATTTAAGTCAATAAAATCAATAACTTGTGCACAATCAATTATGTGTCTTTCAATAAAATTATTGATAACTTTTCTACTAATTAAGTTAATTTTCTTATTTTTTTCCAAAACTAACTCTTTGAAATAGTCTAATTGGTAGTATGTTTCACGTGAAACGTTAAATTGATCTAAAATTTGATATTTATATAAATTTATACCCATTAAGCTATTCGCTTAATAGACTTTCTTTTAACATGTGACAACAAAATATATACAGCAGAAGGAGTTATTCCATCAATTCTTAGTGCTTGTCCCATTGTTTTTGGTCTTATTTTCTTAAATTTATCTCTAACCTCATTTGAAAGACCATTTAACTTATCATAATTAATTTTATTAGGAATAATTAGATTTTCATCTCTTTTGAAAGCCAATATATCAGCTCTTTGCTTCTTTAAATATCCTTGATAATGAGCATTTATCTCAATTTGCTCATCAATTTCTTTATTATAAAATGGTATCTGAGACCATATTTCACGTATTTTACTCATACCAACATCTTTTTGGGCTAAAATTTCAACTGCATTTCTAGAAACACCATCTTTTGCTATTTTAATTAAATATTTTGATGCTTTTGATGGAGTTATGTATAAATTTACCATTTTTTTATCAATAATTCTTATTTTTGAAGATTTATCATAGAAATTTTCCAAACGTTCTCTAGATATTAGACCAATCTCATTACCTTTATTAGTTAATCTTTGATCGGCATTATCAGCTCTCAATGAAAGTCTATATTCAGCTCGTGAAGTAAACATTCTATATGGTTCTGCAATACCTTTTGTTACCAAATCGTCTATCATGACTCCAATGTAGGCATCAGATCTATCTATAATGAATGGCCCTAACTTTTTTACTGAAAGTGCAGCATTAATGCCAGCAACTAAACCTTGGGCAGCGGCCTCCTCATAGCCTGTTGTTCCATTGATTTGGCCTGCTAAATAAAGATTTTTAATTTTTTTTGTTTCTAAACTTAAAAATAACTCCCTAGGATCAACAAAATCATATTCAATTGCATACCCGGGCTGTAAAATCTTTACATTCTCTAACCCATTGATATTATTACATATTTCTTGCTGAATTACTTCAGGAAGTGAAGTAGAAATACCATTTGGATAGATTGTATGATCGTTTAAGCCTTCGGGTTCTAAAAAAATCTGATGCCTATCCTTATCTGAAAACCTTACTACTTTATCTTCAATAGAAGGACAATATCTTGGTCCAACTCCTTTGATGGTTCCAGAATACATTGCGCTTCGTATTAAATTTTTAGAAATTATTTTATGAACTCTTTCATTAGTATATGTCACTCGACATGAAACCTGTTTGTTAAATTTTTTTTTAGTTAAGAATGAAAAAAAATATGGTTCGTTATCTGCATGCTGTTCTTCCAGATTCTTAAAATTAATAGTTCGAGAATCTAATCGTGGTGGTGTTCCAGTTTTTAACCTGCCAATTTTAAAATTATATTTTTTTAACTCTTCACTTAAACCAGTCGAAGGTTTTTCATTTATTCTTCCAGCTGGAATTTTTTTTTCTCCTACATGAATTAAACCATTTAAAAAAGTTCCTGTTGTTAAAATTAATTTCTTACAATTAATTTTTTTTCCTGACTTGGTTATAAAACCATTTACACTGTTTTTTTCGAATATAAATCCTACTACAGGATCTGAAAAAACGCTTAAATTACAATAGTTTAACAGCTTTTCTTGCATATATTTACGATATAACGATCTATCACTCTGCGTTCGTGGTCCTCTCACTGCTGGACCTCTACTTCTATTTAATAATCTAAATTGTATACCTGATTTATCTGCTACATCACCCATTACTCCATCAAGTGCATCTATCTCTCTGACTAAGTGTCCTTTGCCCAAGCCACCAATTGCTGGGTTACAAGACATCTCTCCTATTGTTTCAATTTTATGTGTAAACAACGCAGTGTTAACTCCTAATCTTGCTGAGGCGGCAGCTGCTTCACAGCCCGCATGTCCACCACCTATAACAACTACATCAAATGATAAATCATTTTTCATATGCTAAATTTATAACTCAATAAAATATTTACAAGATGAGAGAGGAAATCTGAAAAAAAACTTATAAAATGCTTAAAAAAACTTATTTATCAACAAAAAAACATTAATAATGGTCAAAAATCCTCATAAAACTGGTTTTATTTACCAATACAGAAATCGTTGAAAATACTACCTAATATCTCCTCTACATCCACTTTTCCAACAATTATTCCAAGATGTCTAGTTGCTAACCTTAGATCTTCAGCAGCTTTATCAAAATCCTCTAATTTATTTTTGTCTTCAAAATTTTTTAAATGATAAACACATTG
>Ga0208411_1000259_pt1 | contig 42219 bp, 36 predicted proteins | sample ETN01SmetaG_4_FD_185793 | JGI IMG/M metagenome (GOLD analysis project Ga0208411, IMG submission 185793) | Marine microbial and viral communities from oxygen minimum zone, Eastern Pacific Ocean - ETNP2014F12-01SV261 (SPAdes) (version 2) | ecosystem: Environmental > Aquatic > Marine > Oceanic ... | reverse complement strand
ATATTAAAAAAATGAAGTGAATTCACATCAGCGATCAGGTCAATGGAATCACCGGGGTGGATTGTTTTCCCCGTTTTTAAGGACACTGAAAGGTGTGTGTCTCCGGAATGAGAGTGCACCAGCTCAACAGATCCCAGGTTCTCCACTAAATCGACTTTACATGTAATAGTATTCTCCGGGTCTTTGATCTCTGCAAAGTAATTATCATGAAGATCTTCCGGTCTTATTCCAAGAATAACATGTTCATCCAAATTTTTTAACAGCTCACTATCTCTTATTTTATCCAAATTTATTCTCACGCCGTCACTTGTAAAAAAAGTACTGCCATTTTCCATACAGACTTGTCCGTCAATCAAATTTATGGGCGGCATTCCGATGAAAGTAGCAACAAAAGTATTTGCTGGTTTATTATACAATTCCTCCGGTGTCCCAATTTGCTCAATGTTTCCATCATTCATAAGACAGATCCGGTCGGCCATGGTCATGGCCTCTGTCTGGTCGTGGGTTACATAGATCATTGTGGTGCCCAGTTGGGTATGAAGCTTTTTGATCTCCAGCCTCATTTCCTGCCTGAGCTTTGCATCCAGATTGGAAAGGGGTTCATCAAAGAGAAATACTTTTGGTTTCCGGACCAGTGCTCTTCCAAGCGCAACACGCTGGCGCTGTCCACCGGATAATTCCTTAGGCTTTCTGTCCAAAAGCTCTTCTATTTTCAACATCTTGGAGGATTCCATTACCCGCCTATCGATTTCATTGGGACCCCTTTTCCGTATCCGCTGGCTGAACGCCAAGTTATCATAAACCGTCATGGTTGGATAGAGTGCATAGTTCTGGAAGACCATTGCCACCTCTCTTTTGGATGGGTCTGTATCGTTTTTTCTTTCTCCATCTATGATAACATCACCTCCATCCGGCATTTCAAGTCCGGCAATGATCCGCAATAGAGTGGACTTCCCGCATCCTGACGGTCCGACGATCACCATAAATTCTCCGGAGTGTGCCTGAACATCAATTTTCTTCAGGATAGTATTATCACCAAAAGATTTTGAAATAGCCTGTAAAGAAACACCCGCCATGTTTATCCTTTTACGCTTCCCACAGTTAATCCAGATACCAAAAATCTGGAAAGTGAAACAAACAATATCGTCACCGGAATACTCACAACCACTGCTCCAGCAGCATAGAGCCCCCACTGGGTTGCCAGGCTTGCCTGAAATGATTTTAATCCCAGGGGAAGCGTGTATAGTCCGGGGTCCTGTAGCACAATGGCAGCTACCACATATTCACTCCAGCTAGCCATGAAACTAAACAGGGCAGTAATCACCAAGGCCGGAGCAGACACGGGCAGAATCACTTTTATAAATGCAGAAAACCTGCTGCAGCCATCCATACGGGCGGCCTCTTCCAGTGCGGGAGGAATGGTATCATAATATCCTTTCATTTGCCAAATGCAAAACGGGAGTGCCGTGGACGAGTATATAATAATGAGTCCTAAATAGGAGTTTATCAGTTTCAACTTTGCCAATAGAATGAAGAATGGCAGAAGGAGCATTGTTGCGGGAAACATTTGTGTCATGAGTAGTGAGGACAGCACGGCCCTTCTTCCCATGAAATTAAATCTGGAAAGGGCATAGCCTGATGTCGATGCCAAAATAACTCCTGTTAGGGTCACAACAAAACTTACGAGAAAAGAATTCTTCATCCATATGAGAAAATCAGTTTCAAGAAACAGGGTAACATAAGATCTAAAACTTGATTCCGCTGTCCACACAGCCAGTGAACGAGTTTGAAATGCATCATCAGTTCGCAAGGAAATTCCTAGAATGTTCAACGCCGGATATAGAGTTGCCAAGGTAAATAAAACCAGAAATGAAAAAATGAAAAGTGTTTCTATTTTTTTTGACATAATATTTTAAACAACAGCGTCCAATTTTGATCTTCGCATAAAAGAGAGAGTAAACATTGATAGGATCAGGAAAATGATCATGGATAGGGCAGCGGCATATCCATAGCGATATAAATTGAATGCTGCCTTGTAAACGTAGCTCACCAATATATGTGTCAGATCCGAGGGCTCTCCTCCGTTGCTCACCAGCCAGACCACATTGATATTATTAAATGTCCAAATCGTACCCAAAATCACTGCCGGTATCATAACAGGCTTAATCATGGGCAGAGTGATGTTCCAAAACTGCTGCCACCGGGACGCACCGTCTACTTGGGAGGCTTCGTACATTTCTTTTGGAATGGATTGCAATCCCCCCAATGCGACCACCATCATGAAAGGAAACCCAAGCCAAATATTTGTAATGATACACGCAGAAAATGCTTCAACAGGTTGGCTCAACCATTGGATCGGAGACATTTTAAAGAATTGATTTAAAATCAGGTTGATCGATCCGTATTCCTGATTAAACATTCCACGCCAGGTCAGGGCAGCAATATATTGCGGTAGTGCCCAGGGAATAATAAGAAGAGTGCGCAGTGTCCTCTTTGCAGGAAGAGTCCTATTGATAAGAACAGCTAAAAACACTCCCAGAGACACATGAAAGCACACATTAACAACAGTCCAGATAATCGTTTTTCCAAAAAGCGAGTAAAAGCTTCCATCTGTCAAAACGGAGGCAAAGTGGTGAAGGCCAATGATCTCCCAATGTTTAAATGTTCGCAAACTGAAGTTAGAAAGTGAAATAATTAAATTATACCCAAATGGAAATATTATTACAGACATGATTCCGAGGAATGCCGGTAAAAGCATTAAATATGCAAATTTATTCTCTTGAAATGATTTCAGGTAAATTTTCTTTTTGATCCAAAAGATAATGCCCAAAGCCGCAATAAAAAGAAATAACAGCCCCTTAATAAATTTCCCCTGTGCCCCCGGTTTGATAACAATGTTCATTGTTTTTATCTGTTCGATGGCTTTGCTCTGCGATTCAACTGCAGCGGTGTGAGGGTCCTTTGTACCGGCGAGAACCGATTGATATTCTCCCCTTAGCGCATCCCAGATGGCACGTAGTTCCGGAACAACAGGCATGGGCCGTCCCTTCTTAATAATATCTGCGTTCTGCTTAAGAAGGCTGTTGGACTGCACGTCCGGGTGAGACAGTGCGGATAGAGAAGACGGCTGTACATTTAATCTTCTCACATAGTGGAGCTGTACCTCCGGACTGGTGAGATAGGTCATCAGATCAATCGTATGACTCAGTTTTTCACCGGTTGTGTGTACATTGATGGAATAACCTTTTGTACTGACCAATGGTGTGGGAAAATCCCCGGTAGATGAAACCATAGGTAATGCAGCAATACCAAAATCAACCTTATCACGGTAATCACCCCAGCTCCAGTCGCCGTTGATGATCATAGCTGCTCTTCCTGTTTTAAAGAGAGCATTGGCGGTCTCATAGTCACACTCTTTTGGAATAATTTGGTGTTCATCCCGAAGTGATTTAATAAATGCAAAAGCACTTTCATTTGATATTGTATTCAAATTTGGGGTGCCATCATCATTGATAAACCAATCCCCGAACCCTCCGATCCACGGAACATAGAAAAACGGTTCAGTAAAATTCCATACCAATCCATACTGATCAATGATCCCATCTCCATTTAAATCTTTTGTTAGAGATTTCCCCATGTGAACCAACTCATCTGTACTTCCCGGTGCTGTTGAAATCAACTCTTTATTGAACATAAGCATCAGATGATTCCCAACACCATCTCCCACCATCCAGGTCTTCTCCTGGAATTGGACAACCGCATTAGATAAAAATTGATCGAAATACGAGGAGGGAAATAATTCATCCAACGGTTGAATAATACCCATGACAGCAAAAGGCCCTACCTGATCGGAAGGACCGTAGATCAACTCAGGACCACTGCCTCCGATTGCAGAAGATTGGAAGTTTGATCTCAACTCTTCCGTTTCTCTATAGGTTAACTCTATTTTGATCTCCGGATGAGACTCCTCATATTTATCACATACTTCCCGCAAAGCTTTCCGATTTTCGTACAACATTTGGTGCCAAATATTAAGGGTAATTTTATCAGAGGATTCACAGCCAGAGAAAATGAAACCAGATATGACAAAGACTATAACCCCAGCAATGGAGGAAAAAGGTATAGCTGGCTTTCGATTGTTAATAATATTTTTTCTTATAATCACGAATCATACGTTGTGCTGTAAACCGCACACCCGTTTTAATAGATGCTTTCATTAGTGGTCCCCATTTATTTGTTTGGCCATAAAAAGCTGGAATTACTTTTTCCTCCAATAGCTCAAACAAATGGTTTGCATCTGCTTCATCATTTGGCTCATCTGGAGTCCCTATTGCCCAACCATTAATACCGTCTTCACATCCTTCCGCCCACCAACCATCAAGTATGGATAAATTAGGGATTCCATTGAGTGCAGCTTTCATACCACTGGTACCCGATGCTTCATTGGGACGCAGGGGTGTGTTGAGCCACACATCCACTCCAGATGTTAGAAGTCTCCCCAACCACATATTATAATTCTCTAGAAAGATCACTTTAACCTTTCCATACAGTTCGTTCGCATTAGCTACTATTTCCTGAATGATCTCTTTCCCTTGATGGTCTTTTGGGTGAGCTTTTCCAGCAAAGATAAACTGTACTTGACCCTGACAAATATTTACCAAACGTTCTAGATCTTTAAATACCAGGTGTGCTCTTTTATATGCAGCTGCTCGCCGAGCAAACCCTATGGTTAATATATTTCTGCTCAACGCTTTTTGAACTTGGGCATTTGCATACCCCAATAAAATGCGTTTTCGTTTCGCGTGCGCAGCTGCCAGTTCATCGTCCGGGACTAGATCAACTTCTAATAATTTTTCCCCATCTTCTTTCCAACCGGGTAGATATATATCATACACTTTACGCATCTGGGCACATACCCAATAGGGGTGATAAACACCGTTGGTGATATATCCAATCTGAGATTCAGGGAATTGAGCCTGCGCAACATCCCCATGTAATTTTGATACCCCGTTAGCTGTTCGGCTAAAATAAAGACCCAATTCTGTCATATGTAACCGGCTGTTTTGAACAAGCGATGGTAAACCTAAATTTTCTGGTATTAGCCCATGTATAAGACTGTTTACTCTATTCATTGCAAAATGATCATGTCCTGCCGGTACTGGAGTGTGAGTAGTAAAATGACATTTTTCTCTGACACTATTTTCCTTTTCGAATTCTTCTAATAACTTTAATGTGAGAAAGGAGCAATGTCCTTCGTTCATGTGAAATGTTTTAATATTGTCTAAAATGCCGAGATGTTTCAATAAATGAATACCGCCAAAACCCAAAATAGCTTCCTGCAGAATTCTGTGATTCTTATTGCCAGAGTACAACCGCAAAGAAATGTTTCTATCTTCATCGGAGTTCCTTTCTAAATCAGTATCCATAAAATAAATTGGCAGGATATGACCATTAAGGCCGGTAAAATCCAATCTATACACTTCTATTTGTACATCTCTATCTTGTAGATAAAGTGGAAAAGTAAAATCTAATTTTTTTAATAATGGCTCTGGATCAAATTTAGGATATGTTTCAGTTTGCTGACCTTTCTCATCGATACGCTGTTTGAAATAACCTTCCTTGTATAATAATGTGATCGCACATAACGGTAACCCTTCATCAGCCGCCGCTTTAATATGATCACCTGCTAATATCCCCAGTCCACCACTGTATGTTGGTAGGCTTGAGGAAATCCCTATCTCGGCAGAAAAATATGCAATACTATAGCTCTTGTTATTCATAATGTAAATCTTAAACTAGATCAGATTTGATTTCGATTAAATTTTATTGTCAAAATTTTCATTCGGTGCATTATTTCCTCCGTTAACATGGACCAATCAAAACGCCATCTCCAGTTCCCAGAAACAGTCCCGGGAATATTCATTCGTGCTGAGGAATCCAGTCCAAGTATATCCTGTAATGGAATAATAACTGTATTTGCTTTAGAGCTCAATGCTGTTTTTATCATGTCCCAGTGAATTTCCTCCCCATCAGTTTTTAGATATTTCAATACGTTCGTCCTCTCAGTATCAATTTCATTTTTTGTTTGTGTGTTGCCTTCTCCCGGCTGAGAATGAAACCATCCTACAGTTGTGTCATTATCATGGGTGCCTGTATAAACAACACAGTTTTCAGTATAGCTATGAGGATAGGATTTATGCCCATTCCCAAAGGCAGATTGAAGGATTTTCATCCCCGGGATACCATATTTATTTTTTAATTCCCCCCCCTCTTTTTCTGCCTCGCCCAAATCCTCAGCGATAATAGAATTCCCATCTAAATAATTAAATATTTGTTCAAAAAAATTTTCTCCTGGACCTTCCACCCACTCTCCATTCACAGCAGTTGAGCTCTCTGCCGGAACCTTCCAATATTTCGCAATCCCATTGAAATGGTCTATTCGGATAACATCCACCATCTCATACAATTTTTTAAAGCGGGATTTCCACCATTTATAGTGAGAAGCTTTATGTGCTTCCCACTGGTAAAGAGGGTGTCCCCAGAGTTGTCCTGTTTTACTAAAAAAACATGGGGGGACTCCAGATACGAATGACATATCTCCATTACTATTAAGAGAAAATAATTCTGGATTTGCCCATACCTCGGCACTATCATATGTAACATATAAGGGCAGGTCACCAATAATTTTAACTCCGTTTTTACTTGCATATTTCTTCAGACCCTTCCACTGACTGTGAAATAAAAATTGGATGATCTTTGTTTTTTCTATTTCAGAAAAATATTCATCATTAATTTTTTTTAATGCAATAGTTTCCCTGTTTCTAAATGAATCACTCCAATGGTTCCAGGCTTTCCCATTATGTATTTTTTTCAGAGTAAGAAATAACGAATAGTCATCTAACCAATAATCATTTTCTTTACAGAAATTTTGATACAATCTCTCTATTTCTTCCGATGTATGATTATAAAATGTTTCCGCTGCATGATTGAGAATATCCATTTTATAGTGAATTAGTGAGCCAAAATCAATCTGATGGTTTTCCTGCTTTGGATTGACAGGGAGACTCTCTTTTCGTAGGTAACCATTTTTTACAAGTGTTTCCAGACTGATTAATAGGGGATTTCCTGCAAACGAAGAAAGGAGGTCATATGGAGACTGAGTATTCCCCGGATAACCCAGTGGGAGGATTTGCCACAGACTTTGACCCATTTTTTTCAGGCAGTCAATAAATTGTTTTGCTTCCTTTCCTATCTCTCCGATCCCATAATCTCCAGGAAGAGATGTCACGTGAAGCAAAATACCGCTCTCTTGGGTTGAACATTTCACCATATTTTATTTATGCTATTTAATAAATTATTATTTACCGGAGTTGAAATTCAAAAATGTTTAAATGTGGATGGAACAATAAAAAGAATCCATTGCCTTTCAAATGGATCAGTGTCTTAATGCTTCTTGTAATTCCTTAATACTGATTTTTTCAATTTTCGATTGCCCGTCTATACTTTCACGATATAAGGTGATATAGTTTTCTTGAGTATCTGCTACCTTCCAATCATATTCTTTATAAAAAACCCTGTCTCCTACTTGAAATATGTCCGGAGTGTTGGAATTGGTCGTGTTTGTCATAACATTAATACCTCATTGTTTGTTACCTTAATAACTCATTTAAATGTATCTCTGGACGGCGCATCACTCTTTGAACAATTTGTGTGGAATCAAAATTTAATCTTGTCCCCGCAAGAGTTATATCAAGAACAATATGATCTGTCGCAATTTCTATTATAGCCTTATTCTGTGTCCAGATCGCCCGAGCTGAATCATTTTCAATTGTACTACCCATCATTGTAACATCATGATCAGAGACAAGTAAAAATTTTGGCCTCCAAACTTCCAATAGTTCTTTTTCAATTAATTCATAAGAAACAGTGACACCTATTTTTTTTGTTATTGTACTGAATGAAAATAAGGTTATCTCTACGCCTCTTTTTTTCGCTTTTCCTAACTCTCTATCCAATTTTAAAAACTCCTTATCCCAACTGCTCATGAACAGTTTTTCTTTGCAATTATTAATACACTCCTTCATTTTTAACAAAATGTTTTGATAACCATGCAAATGCCAGAAATCTAATGATTCATCATCAATATCAAATCCCTCGAGTGTATCTGTCAATGATGTAATTCTATGACTGTGAATGCGGTCCAAATGTTCAACCAGAGATGAGGGTGATAAGGGAACAAATTTACGAGGGGATTGGGCAACAGAATTTATGATCCCCTGTGATTCCATATTTTTTAATATAGAATATATGGCAGAGCGAGGTATCCCTGACCGGGAGCTGATCTCATAACCGGTGGCTGGATTATTTTTTAAAAGGGCTAAATACGCTTTACCTACAGATGCATTAAAACCAAATTCAGATAAGATCTGGACTAATTCCTTTTCTGTTTTTTTCATCTATTTAATTAATTATAAGGTGTGTGTTAACCTTTGGATTACAAAAATACTCTTAACTTTGTTTTTCAAACGTAACTCTTTAATGAGTTAATAAATTTAACACGAAATAATGATTGACAAATATATTTATAACTTAAAAGAATTCAAATGAATCTCTATCATTCGTATTGAATACTGTGATTGAAATAGAGCAAATTCGACAATGCTATTTATTTATATTTTATGACTTTCCGTTATTTTACAACATTTTTATGTTAGGGGAATCAATTAAAGTTCGCGCTCCTGCCACTGTGGCAAATGTATCCTGTGGATTTGATTGTTTGGGATATGCCATATCTGATCCAGCTGATATTGTAACAATTTCAAAAACAAATGACCCTGAGATAGAGATTTCTATCTCAGGAATGAAAGCAGATACCATCCCAACAATCGCTGAAAACAATACAGCAGGAAAAGCGCTGTTATCTCTTTTGGAGGGTCTCAATACCAAACAAGGATTTAAGATTCATATTGAAAAAGGAATTCATCCTGGGAGCGGTCTTGGCTCGAGTGCTGCCAGTGCTGTGGCAGCAGTTTTCGGGGCAAACATACTTCTTGATTCACCATTACAACTGGAGGATCTTTTGATACATTGTATGAATGGTGAAAGCGTTTCTTCCGGGTGTGCCCACGCTGACAATGTGGCCCCAGCCTTATTGGGTGGATTCATTTTGGTTCGCAGTTATGAACCTCTCGATGTTCTAAAATTACCAATACCTGAAAACCTATTAAGTATTAATGTTTTACCTGATTATATCGTAAACACAATGGAGGCGAGGGCTATCCTGCCAAAAGAAATATCTCTAACATCAGCCATCAAGCAGTCCGGGAATCTCTCTGGTTTTATAGCAGGCCTTTATGAAAAAGACTTTGCCCTTATGGGCAGGTCCATGGTTGATTTATTTGCAGAACCTTTTCGATCGGCTCTTATCCCAGGCTATAATGCAATGCGGCAATCTGCTATGGACTCAGGGGCTATAGGATGTGGTATTTCAGGATCAGGGCCCTCTGTATTTGCGCTATCAGATTCACTTAATAAAGCAAATATAATTGGGGAAGCAATGGTGTCTTCCTTCAAAGAGGCTGGGCTTGAAAGTAAATTATATATTTCCCCAGTGAATACATTGCCACCAAAAATTCTTGATTGATAATCGCTATCACATTTCAATTTTACACTAAAAATTTTGAGATACTATAGCACACAGAATCCGACAAACAAAATGTCGTTAAAAAATGCATTGTTTAAGGGCCTTGCCCCGGATAAAGGGCTCTACATGCCGGAACATATTCCATCATTTGATAAAAAGTTTATTACGAGTTTAACTGAGCGATCATTTCAGGAAATCTGTTTCCATATTGCTTCTCTATTTCTGTCAGATGACATTGATAAACATAATCTCAGAAAAATTGTTGAAACGTCAATCAATTTTGATGCCCCTCTCATAAAACTGAATGAAAATACTCATATCCTTGAACTGTGGCATGGACCTACTCTAGCGTTTAAAGATTTTGGTGCACGTTTTATGGCACAGTTAATGGGACATTTTTTAGAGGATACATCAAAACCTCTACATATTTTGGTCGCCACATCAGGTGACACAGGGAGCGCAATTGCCAATAGCTTTCTTGGTGTGGAAGGGATTAAAGTTTCAGTTCTTTTTCCAAAAAACCGTGTAAGTAACATACAGGAACAACAATTTACAACTCTTGGTGAAAATATCACTGCCCTTGAAGTAGATGGAAGTTTTGATGATTGTCAACGATTAGTAAAAACTGCTTTCCTAGATAAAAAATTAAATAAGGCCCTACGTCTTACATCTGCAAATTCCATCAATATCGGAAGACTGATCCCTCAGACCTTTTACTATGTGTATGCATTCTCTCAATTGAAAAACACAGAAGATGTAGTCATTTCTGTCCCCTCAGGAAATTTCGGGAATCTGACAGCGGGAATCATAGCTATGAAAATGGGGCTCCCAGTAAAAAAATTTATTGCATCCACAAATATAAATAAGATCTTTCCCACATATTTAAGATCGGGAGTGTTTACACCCTCTTCCTCTGCTCAGACGATTTCAAATGCTATGGATGTAGGAAATCCCAGCAATTTCGAACGGATTGTTGATTTATTTCATCATTCCTTTGATAAAGTTAAAGATGCAATTATTGGATTTTATTTTACTGATGATGAAACTAGATCAGCTATGCAACAAATGCATTCAGAGTTCGACTATATCGTTGATCCCCATGGGGCGGTTGGATATATTGGCCTTATAAATTATTTAAAAAAACATCCCGAAAGTAAAGGGATTTGTTTAGGGACGGCTCATCCGGCAAAATTTTTAAATGTGGTGGAACCAACTTTAAAGACTGATATCAAGGTACCAAACAGACTTCAGTCATTTATGATGAAGCAGAAAAAATCGGTCCAAATTTCAAATGTTTATGGTGATTTTGCAAACCAGATGTTTGAGAACAATTAAAAAGAGTGCTGAAGATTCTTATCTATTATAAATAATAATTAATTAGTATCTCTTCTTTCTTTCCCTTCACGCCGACCGCCCTTCCTTTTATCGTCATCATGAGAAACGGGGGTGTTCTCTTGCCTTCTATCATTTCCTCTTCTATCATTTCCTCTGTTAGGGTCCATTATTTTCTCCTTACTTTGTAACAAATATATTGAATATTCTATTTATTAAAAAAAATAAAAATGATTTATTTACATTTAATTATAAAAAAATATAGATTACACATTCAAAATTTAATGCAGATAATTATTCATAATGAACTCTGATTTAAAAAACCGTATTTATAGTGCCCAGTGTTTTGGAAATATAGAGCCCGTGGAATTCATGGTGCCCTATCCAAATATATTTTCTTTGGTAGAAGGGCAAAATGTGAAATACAAAGATGCGCTCTTATATAAAGATCTCTCCATCACAAATAAAGAATTTCTTGATTTAACCAACCGGGCGGCATCATGGCTAACATCCATTGGAGGGAAACCTGAGTCCCGCATCTTTCTCCCAAGCCTGCCTTTTCCTTACTCAGAAATTATGGCATTTGCTATTTGGAATCTTGGGGGAACCGTAGTTTTGACTGATGATGAAAACCCTCCAAAAAGAAAAGATTTTGAATGTCTAAACCTTATTTCACTTGAAGTAGATATTAAAAGAGAGCTCTCAAAATCAAACCCGGATTTTATCCCAAAATTTAGATCAAATTTACTTGATGAGGCTTTGATATTATTGGAAAAGGATAACGGTATTCAATTAAGCCATTATAGTCTGCTTGTGAATGCCAATGGGGTAAAAATATCTCTTGGGCTTCAACGGGGATCATCTGTGAAAGTAAACATGTCTCCTAACACAACTGCGTGGGTAGTTTTACAGGCTATACTTCCTTTCTATACCGGAACAGACATAACACATGAAAAAGCAGATACCACTTTCGGCCTGCCAGAACAATTTGAAAATCCTGACTATCTTATTCAACCTGAATGGACCTCAATTGAAAAAACAGATCCGCCCACTTTATATTTATTATCAGAAAATGGGGGTATCCTAAGCATTAATGATGAACCCATCCATCTAACCAATTTTAAAATATATAACAAGAAGCTAGTGATTAGCGGACATTCAGTTATGATGGGCTATGTAAATGATGCAAAAAATGAAACTTGTTTTCGTGAAAATTCATTGATAATAGATAATATTTCCTAACTGATATCAGCCAAGACATCATGGGCAAAAGTTTTTGTCTTTACTTTTGGGTATGTTTTTTCTACGATGCCGTTCTCATCTATGAGGTAAGAGTAGCGATATATACCTTCATATTCTCTCCCCATAAATTTTTTTGATCCCCAGGCGCCGTATGCCCTAATGCTTTCTTTTGACGGGTCACTGAGCAGTAAAAAAGGGAATCCCTGTTTGTCACAAAAGGACTTCTGGGCTTTCACAGAATCTGCGCTCATACCAAGGATCTCCACATTATTCTCCTGAAATTTTTGGAACTCATCACGGAGCCCCTGTCCTTGAACCGTTCATCCGGGGGTGCTTGCTTTTGGGTAGAACCACACTAAAACTTTTTTCCCTTTGAAATGTTCAAGGGTAGTTGTATCTCCGTTTTGATTCTCAAGTGAAAAGGCTGGGGCTTGCTCACCAACGTTCAACATATTATTCCTCCTAATTTATTTTGATCTCTGACCATTTCATCCGGTCGTCATTTGACATCAACATTTCATAGACCGTTCTAACTCCCTTTTTCTGTCCGCTCCATACAAGGGTCTCTTCGGCTTCATCAACATCCATCCATCTGAATTCAGTGTGCTCACCAGATAATCTTACCTCCTCAGATTCAACCTCAATCCCAAACACAGGAATCAAGTTAATTCGGTCTCCTATTTGCTCGTAAAATTTACTTACATGATCAGCAATAAACATGTGTTTTGGTTTTAAACCTGTTTCTTCCTCCAGCTCCCTCAGCGCTGCCTGGAAGGCCGATTCACCAGTTTCTATCTTTCCTGCAACTCCCTGCCAGAGATGTTCGTATATTTTATTGTTGGCCCTTTTTAAAAGGAGAAAGCGGATTTTGTTTTCAATTTTCCTGAATACATACGCATCAACAACTCGCACAGTGATAACTGTATCAACCATTCATTTTGTATTTTTCTCAGGGGTGTCAACCCGTCGTTCTGTTTCCCATTTTTCAAGAAATAACCTAGACCAATCTTTAAATTCCCCAGATTCAATTTTAGAGCGAATGGTTTCCATTAACTTCATAAAATATGCAATGTTTAATGTGCTGGCAATTCGCACTCCCAAAATCTCTTTCACGTTAAACAAGTGACGGACATAGGCTTTTGAAAACTGAGCTCCAAAAGGCGAACTGCTTGTTTTATCAATAGGGCTACAATCCTTTTTATATTTACTGTTTTTTATATTAATAATTCCATCATCTGTGAAAATATGCCCGTTCCTACCATTTCGTGTAGGGATGACACAATCAAACATATCCATCCCTAACAATACCGCATTCACAATATCTGCTGGTTTTCCCACGCCCATCAAATACCGAGGTTGATCAATCGGTAAATATTCACCACACAAACTGACCATTTCCAGCATAGCAGATTTATCTTCGCCTACCGCTAAACCTCCAATTGCCATCCCGCAGGAAGAAAGCGGGACTAGCTCATTTATACTTTGTTTTCTCAGATCTGGATAAATATTCCCCTGTACTATGGGAAAAAACATTTGTTTCCACTCAAAATGGGAAGGATTCTTATCAAGATATCGAACACAGGATTTTGCCCATTGAGTGGTACGGCTAACGGATTGCTCTACTGTTTTTTTATCACTTTTTCCTGCAGGGCATTCATCAAAAGCCATAATAATGTCTGCCCCTAAATTCCTCTGAATATCCATGGATTTTTCTGGAGTGAAAAAATGTTTACTCCCATCTATGTGAGATCGAAATTCCACTCCTTCATCCGAAATTTTATTTAATCGCGCTAAAGAGAATACTTGAAATCCACCGCTATCTGTTAACATTGGTCCTGTCCATCCCGAAAACAAATGAAGTCCGCCGGCATCCTTTACTATAGCATCTCCCGGTTTTAGGTAGAGGTGGTACGTATTCCCCAATATTATTTCTGTATTAAGATACGTTAATTCTTGGGGAGTGAACGTTTTAACCGTTCCCAATGTCCCCACAGGCATGAAGGTTGGTGTGCGGATGGCACCATGAAAAGTATTTAACAATCCCGTTCTGGCTGATGAACGGGTATCTTTTTGAGTGATTTTAAAGTTCAATCAATATCAGATTTGACAACTACCAGTCGGCACCAAATGAGAAATAATACTGGGGCTTTGAATAACCTCCGTTATCTTTCACATCCCAAGCGACATCTATTCTAAGCAAACCAATTGGAGTGAAGAGTTTAATCCCTGTTCCAAATCCTGAGATAGTTGGTGAGGTCACGGTTGAATCATTATATTTTGAGTTGAGCACATCTTGATCCCAAAATTCATCTTGCCGGTCCCATGCAGCACCTATATCATAAAATAAATGTCCGAACAGATATGTGGCCATAACATTTTTTGGGGGACCAAAGGCAAAGAGGAATGGAAAGCGATACTCAAAGTTCATGAGGGCAACATTAGCCCCCTGCCGCTCTACATATCGGGTTCCCCTGACAGGCATAGCATATTCCGCGAAAAATATATTCTTTAGAATATTATCACTTTCTTCCAAAACTGGTGACCTGGAAGGGCCTATATCCTCCTCCCCATTTGACTCTCCATTCCCGAAATACCAGTTTGGCAGGCCTCCCAAGAAAAACTGCTGCTGGTCAGACCCCATACTTCTCCCCAACATTATTCTTCCCGCTAATGAGTAGTATTTTCCATACCTAATATATTTTCTTGCGTCCCATGTGAGAGTATTAAACTCAAGGTTCCCTTTCCCCATTCCAGGGCTGAATCTGAGTGATAAATTTTGTCTAAATCCATCTACGGGTCCAGTATATCCAAATACTGAGTTATCATACACCCAGCTTATCCTAGGAAGTATAGCAGATAGCTCTGCAATTAAATCTTCATTGACTTCTCCTGTATTTGAATTTTCCCAAAATTCCTTATAATTAAACATGTGCCCTGTCAACCCAAGATCAAATCTTTGGAATCGGTTAAAAGGATAGGTTATAAAACCTCCACCAGCGACCTGTTTCAGCCGTCCATATACTGGCCCGTAACTTGAAAAACCCATCTGCCATAAATATGCAGTTTGATAAAGTAGTAAATGATAATCATATCGCTTTTTTAAATTTGAAAAAGCCAAACTAAAATCACTGTTATCAAGAGAAATTACTACATCAGTTCCAAAACTGATGCGGTAATCACCGAGAATATCACTCCAATAAAAATAAGTCATGCCTTGAGCACCATAAATATTGCTAAAAGAAAAACTCCCCCCAGCAAAATCCAACGTAAATTTTGGAAGGTATTTTTGGGAAATAAACTCTCCACTTTGCCGTAAACTATCCTCAGAAAATTCCGTAACATCATTGTCAGCTAATTGATCATTAAAATGTTCATAGCTGGGTGCAAAAATATAACGGCTGTAATCAGAAGAGAGCTCTCCTATACTGTGCTTTCTGCTTTTATCCAAACGTAAGTCACTGAACGAATCATCCTCATTTTTATTTATATAATAGTTCGTAGGCTCGATTTCAAATGCCGGTGATTCAATGGGATAGGATAATGTATAAATATCCCATCCGCCTTCACTATAACCTGAAAAAACCAATGTTTTATCATCTCCAGATAAACTCAGTTGTTGGATACCTGTTAGGACATTGGTTATGTGCTGCACCTTCCCAGATGGTATTTCATGACGTATAATGTTCCATATACCCTGATCATCTGAGGTATAGAATAAAATATTTTTTGTGTGCGCCCATATGGGATAGGTTTCATCATGATCTGTTGATGTAATTCTCTCCATCTCTTTTGTTTGTGTATCAAGAACATAAATGTCTCGCTGGGTGTAGTCATGCTCAAACATATTTAGAGAATTCCAATCCTCATCATCACTTTTTACAATATGCCCGCCCCGGTCGGAGACAAATGCTATAAATTTCCCGTCAGGACTCCAAGTTGGTTCTGAGTCTGAGAAAAGGTCATCCGTTAAATTTTCAAGAGTTTTGGATTTTAGGTCATATAAGAAAATATCACTCGCATTACCTCTGTTTCCAACAAAGCAAAGATAATTTCCATCAGGGCTCCAAGAGGCAGTAAATAACCCATCTAAATCAAAAGTTAATTTTTTTGACTTTTCTGTTTCAACATTTATAAGGTAAAGAGCATCTGCGTCTCCAGATTTCGAGGCAATCACTATATTTTCCCCATCCGGTGACCAGGAGATTCCCGGCTGTAGCCATTTTAATTCTTCAAAATTAATGGATCGATTTCCTTTAATTACTTTTTTCAACACCCTCCCATCTAGAGCGTCTATCAATAAAATGTCAGCATATCCTGAGCGGTCTGACAAAATAGCGATTTTGCTTCCATCTGGAGATATTGCTGGGGAAATATTATAAAAGTTTTCCTCTTCTTTGTGGTCAGTTAACTGTTTTGCGACATCTTCAACTTCTTCACGTCCGGCTACATCAGGCCAATAGTCTTTTTTTAAATACTTATGCCATTTTTCACTAAGATCTTCATAGTCCATTCCTAGAGCGCGTCTGAATCCTTTTTCCGCATTTTGCGATTGTTTCATTTCTAGCAAAATCTCACCAACTTTTTCCCTCCCGTAGGTTGAAGCAATATATCGCCATACAGATTGACCGCCTCTGTATGCCATGTACGCATCCAGTTGCTCCACCCTGGGCATCTGCTCATGTATTGCCATATCCCGGATGATCATATCTGATTTTGTGTCCCAATTCAAGGATAAATATTCTGCTAGACCTTCGTTAACCCATAGGGGAATCCTTAATTTGATTTTACCAGTAATAATCCCCTGTATTGAACCACCGTACATCATATCATTAACTATAGCATGAACCAGCTCATGGTGAATAACATGACGAAATTGATCATAAGATCCCTCAAAAGGTAATACCACTCTATTTTTAAATAATTCTGTCACCCCACCAATACCTTCATACATGTAGCTGTCTACGACATTAGTTTGTTGAAAATCATTGTGAGAATTGTACACAATAATGGAAATCGGTTTTTTAATGGTCCATCGTAAATGTTTTGAAATCTGTTCATAGGCGACTTCAGATTCATTTACTGTAAATTTTGCAAGGTCGCTGTTTTGTTTATAAAAAAACACATCAAAATGGGGGGACCTGATATAATTCCAATCGAAATTCTCATACTGAACTTTGTTTTGACCGAATTCCTGACAAAATCCACAGGATACATATAGTAATAATATAATTTGGATGTATTTTTTCATGATCATTAGACTAAATAATATAGGGGATGTTCCAAATAAATTAGATGTATTATTCTCTCACAAGTTGAATTATCGGCATAAATCTACAAGGAAACTCTCCAAGATTCCTTTCAATTAATCCAAAAGTAAATTCCCTTAAACTCTTTGTCTATTCAGTTCTCTGAAGGTAAGTTTCACTATCGATGAAATTGCCGCTTTATTTTATTTCCGATTTACATTTAAGACTGGATCCTTCTGAAGAGGAGGTTCAGCGTCAAAAACGATTGTTTCATTTTTTCAGGCATATTGCTGAAACAAAAGGGACTTTGTTCATTGTCGGTGATCTCTTTGACTTTTATTTTGAATATAAAAACGTAATTCCAAAGGATTTTTTTAATTTTTACATGGAAATACATCGTCTCAAAGAAGCTGGAGTGAACACCCATTTTATTTTCGGGAATCATGATTATTGGGTGATGAGTTTTATAACCAAAGAACTTATGTACAAAGTCTATGATGGTGATCTTGAATTTACCACAAATGGGAAAAGATTTTTATTGACACATGGCGATGGATTGCTTTCTTGGGATAGGGGTTACCGTATTATGAAAAAGATAATTCGAAGCCCTTTTTTTATATGGTGTTATCGGTGGCTCCACCCAAACATAGGATATTGGATCGCAAAAAAATTCTCAGGGGACTTAGGGCACTATACTCATCCAGATGAGTACAATCGAAAAGTGTTGGATGAACTAACACCGTTTGCCCATAATAAAATCAAAGATGGGGTTGATTATGTACTCTGTGGTCATTACCATCAAGCAACAGAAAAACAGATTAACTCCGGAAAACTCTTGATATTAGGTGATTGGTTTACTTTTGATTCTTATGGGATATTTGATGGAGAAAATCTTGTGTTAAAACGATGGAATTCAAAAAAATCATCTTCAATACTATAAAAGGGGATTGCTCCCTGCAAGAGTTACCATAATAGCATTCTGCACATGGAGGCGGTTTTCCGCCTGGTCAAAAACGATAGAGCAATCTGCTTCCATTACACCATCTGTGACCTCCCTCCCTCGTTCTGCCGGTAGACAGTGCATAAAAAGTGCAGATTCTCCTGCTGTCTCCATTAAGCTTTCGTTTACCTGAAATTGTTGAAAAACTTTCTCCCGTTCTTCCGCTTCAGATTTTTGACCCATGGATGCCCACACATCGGTGTAAACAATATCTGCATTTTTTATTGATGTGTGGGCATCATTGCTAATCTCAATTTCAGAGCAACCTCCGCTCTTTGCCAATTGAACTGTCTTACTATCAGGAGAAAATCCTTCAGGACAAATGCAAACAAAATTCATTGATAATTTTGAAGCCAAGTGAAGCCAGGAATGAACAATGTTGTTTCCATCACCTACATAACAAATTTTCAATTCTTCAAATTTCTTCTTATGTTCCCAGATTGTGAAAATATCTGTCATGATCTGACAGGGGTGATTGTAATCCGTCAAACCATTAATCACCGGTATGTCTGAATATTTGGCTAATTCCAAAATGTGTTTATGGTCAAAAAGACGTGCCATTATTATATCATTATAGCGACTGAACAATCGTGATATGTCTTTGATAGCTTCCCGCTTACCTATACCAATGTCGTTTGGGCCCAGAAACAGGGCGTGCCCTCCCATCCACTCAAAACCTACTTCAAAGGAAACTCGTGTCCTAGCAGATGGTTTGGCAAATATCATAGCCAACGACCGATTTTTGAACGGGGTATAATCCTCCCGATTTCTGAATTTTTGCTTGAGCTCTTTTGCCAGATGAAGAATGTCAATAAGTTGGTTTTTTGAATAATCTGAAATGTGTATAAAATGTTTTGACAAAATTAATCCCTTCAATTAAAAATTAATTATTCCCAACGAAACTATAAAATATAGCGGCTTAAATCCTGATCCTTGGCAATATCTGCCAACTTCTCTTTCACTATTTTTGGTGTTATTTCCAGAGTAACGTTAGATGATTTTCCTTTTACCTTTTCATACATATATTCATCAAGAAGGGTAGTCATGATTGTGTGCAACCGTCGGGCTCCAATGTTCTCAGTTTTTGTGTTTACTTCTGTCGCTATTTTTGCGATTTCTTTTATTGATGATTTTTGAAAACGAAGGGTTACCCCTTCCGCTTCAAGCAATGCCTGATATTGTTTAATAAGAGCTGATTTTGGGTGGGTGAGAATTTTTACAAAATCTCCAGTAGTAAGTTTGTCCATCTCCACTCTTATAGGGAAACGTCCCTGAAGCTCTGGGATCATATCTGACGGAGTGGACATATGAAACGCACCAGCAGCAATAAATAAAACATGGTCTGATTTTACCGAGCCGTGTTTTGTGCTGACAGTACTTCCTTCAATAATTGGGAGAAGATCTCTTTGCACTCCTTCGCGGCTCACATCTGGGCCGGCACTCCTTTCATTACCACAAATTTTATCAATCTCATCTAAAAATACGATCCCGTTATTTTCCACTCTCTCCTTTGCAATTCGAATTATCTCATCCCTATCCAGAAGGTTTTGAGTTTCATTTTCCACAAGGACATCCCTGGCCTGAGAAACTTTCATACGCTTGTGTTTTTTGTTTGCAGGTAACACGTTTGAAAGCATGTCCTTGATGTTCGATCCCATCTCCTCCATCCCGATGGACCCAAATACCTGCATCGTAGGTAGATTTTCCTCTGGAACATCCAATTCAACAAACCGGTCTTCAAATTCGCCGTTCTCTAATTTTTTCTTGAGCTTAGCACGATTTCGTTGATATCGTTTTTCAGCATCTTCAGATTTTCGTCTTTCCGCAGCTACACTTTCACCTGGAAAGAGCAAATCCACCAATCTATCCTTTGCCAATTCTATTGCCTGATCAATAACTTTTTTTTCCTGCTCGTGTCTCACCATATTTACCGATGTGTTCATCAAATCTCTGATTATGGATTCCACATCCCTGCCTACATATCCTACCTCTGTAAATTTGCTCGCTTCCAATTTCAAAAAAGGAGCATTGGCAAGATTGGCCAATCGCCGTGCTATTTCTGTTTTCCCTACACCGGTAGATCCGATGAGGATAATATTATTAGGGACAATTTCATCCTTCATATCTTTAGGGACCTGCTGTCTTCTCCATCTGTTTCTAAGGGCAATAGCTACAGAACGTTTGGCGTTTTTCTGACCAACAATAAATTTATTCAACTCCTTAACAATCTGCTTGGGTGTAAGTGCGCTCATTCCGTCTCCATTACTGTAATTGAATCATTGGTGTAAATACAAATTTCAGATGCAATTATTAATGATTTTTCCACCACTTTTTTTGCATCCATTTTTGTCGTTTGCATCAGAGCTTTTGCCGCCGCCTGAGCATATCCTGCTCCTGAACCAATCGAAATTATAGGGCCATCTGGTTCTATTACATTCCCATCACCAGATACGATAAAACTGGATTGACTATCCATGAGCGCTAAGAGAGCATCCAAATGGCGAAGGTATTTGTCCGTCCTCCATTCCTTTGCAAGCTCAACCACAGATCGTTTTAAATCTCCGTTGAATTCATCTAACTTACCCTCAAATTTTTCAAAGAGTGTTAAAGCATCTGCAGCTGCACCAGCAAATCCACTGAGAACAGTACCTTTCTCAGAATAAAATTTTCGGACTTTTACAGCTTTTTGCTTCAGCGCCATATCTCCAAAGGTGACCTGACCATCACCCCCTAGAGCTGCTTTCCTTTTATAGCGAACTCCCAAAATAGTTGTGGAGCGTATTATCGGTTGTTTACTTCCAAATTGGTTCATCTACTGATTCCCAAGAAGTTTGAAAAGATCCGAATCTGCCGGAAGGACAAGCGTAGTTTTCCCATCTATGATCTTTTTATATGTTTCGAGAGTGCGGACAAATTCATAAAAATCCGGATCGGCACCAAAAGCTTTAGCATAAATTTCCAGTGCTTTTGCTTCTCCTTCACCGCGGATTTGCTGGGACTCCTTATAGGCATTAGCTAAAATAATTGTCTTGTCCTTTTCTGTTGTGGCTCGGATTTTTTGTGCTTCCTCTTCCCCCTCAGAGCGGAACTTATTTGCCTGTCTCTTTCGTTCTGCCTCCATCCTAGCGTAAATGGATTTCTCATTTTCTTTAGGTAAATCCACCCGCTTTATCCTTACATCCACAACTTCAATTCCATAAGGGGAAGTGGCAACCTTACTATTGCTAGTTATCTTGTCCATTATAATCTCACGATTTTCGGTGATAATCTCACTCATTTCATGGGTTCCCAATTCCCTTCTTAATTCTGAATAGACTATGTCATCCAAGCGGGTGATAGCCGTGGGAATTGCTTGTACTGTCTTAAGAAATAAAAGCGGATTAACAATCCTCCAGCGGACATAATTATCAACAATGAGAGACTTTTTATCTCTGCTCAAGATTTCCTCTGGTGGAACATCATATTCAAGCAGACGGTTATCAAATACCACGGCATTTTGTATCGGGATAGGAAGTTTAAAATGCAACCCCGGTTCTTTGATCGTTCTTACAGGTTTTCCAAATTGCAGAATGACCACCTGCTCAGTCATATCTACAATGAAAACTGTAGAGAAGAATACAATACCACACAAAATTATGAGTGCAATGATTAATTTCTTCATTATTTGCCCCCTTCTTTATTTCCAGTCAGATTTAATAAATTCAGTAAATTTCCTCCTTCACCATCAGGAACAATAAATTTTTCTATTCCCGGGAGTATGTCTTCCATCGCTTCCAGATAGAGCCTTTTTTTAGTAATGGATTTTGCTTTTTTATATTCTTTCAGCATGGATTTGAACTTTGCCACATCTCCTTCAGATCTTTTGATCCTTGCCTCACGGAACCCTTCTGCTTCTCGAATCATTGCCTGTGCTTCTCCCCTTGCTTTTGGGATGACATCATTCCGATAGCCCTCAGCCTCATTAACTAACCGATTTTTATCTTCTTTTGCAGAGGCCACATCCTTAAATGCTGCAATGACGTTTTTAGGGGGAGAAACGTCTTGTAGTTGGACCGCTACAACGAGAATCCCCGAATTGTACTTGTCTAAGATAGATTGTAAAAGTGACTTGGTTTCTTCCTGAATCATCAGTTTTCCCGAAGTGAGGGCTTGGTCAATTCCGTGACGCCCCACCACCGTTCTCAGTGAAGCCTCAGCTGCCTCTCGAACAGTGAGGACAGGACCGATAAAATTAAATAGGAATGCCTCCGGATCTTTCAGTTTGTACTGAACAATCATTTCAGCATCCACGATGTTCTCATCTCCCGTTAGCATAACACTTTCTTGTTCTACGGTGCGAAACTGGTTTTTCCCAACGGTCCTGAATCCAATCTCAATCCGCTTGACCTCTGTAACTTTTGGGGTCTTAACGGTTTCAATTGGAAAAGGAATATGAAATCGAAGTCCAGACTGTGCGACTCTGTTTACTTTTCCAAACCGTTGAACCACTCCCACTTCATCGGGCCCAACTTGGTAAACACCCGTTATAAGCCATAGGAAAGTAGCAACCCCTAAAATGGGAACAATGCCCAATGATAGGAGTTTTTCAGGTATTTGGTATTCTTTATCTCCAATAATTACACGACGATTTGCCATTATAATATCTCCTTATTTAAATAATTCTTCTAAGCCGGGCTACAGGAATATTCAATTGCTTTCGGTATTTCGCAATTGTTCTGCGTGCCAAGGGGAACCCTCTGTCTTTCATAAGGGCTAAAATTTCTTCATCTGTGATAGGATTTTTTTTATCTTCGTTATCAATTAATTCCTTCAAAGATTGCTTTGCTTTTCGATTGCTCACGACTATACCATCACCTATTTCAACTGTGGTGGTAAAAAACGATTTTAGCTCAAATATTCCAAAAGGGGTATCTACATATTTCCCTCTGGTGCTTCTACTTACTGTGGAGATATCAACATCGATCTCATCAGCAATATCCTGCAATTTCATTGGCTCTAAAACTTCGATATCCCCATTGAAAAATTCAGGCTGTTTTTGGATAATAGATTCCATTACAGCAGTTAATGTGTGACGGCGCTGCTTAACAGCCTCGATCAACATTCCAGCACTCTCAACTCTCTCCTTCAAATATTTCTTGTCTTTTTCTACTAATGATTTTTCTGTAGATAAATCCTTATACATTTCATTTATTACTAATTCAGGGATACCCTTGTCATTGGTTCTTATTACCCACTTTCCTTCCCTTTTATAAATGATAAGGTCTGGTATCACCGTTTCTCTTCCAGTAATCTTACCTTCTCCAGGGTGAGGGTTTAATTTCCCAATTTGTTTCAATGCTGCCTTTAATTCATCACGAGTACATTTAAAATAATTTTCAATTTTTTCAAATCTTTTATGAATAAAATCATCATAACATTCCGACACAATTAAATAAGGCAGTGAATGGGTGTCTTCACTTAATTGAACCAATATACATTCTTTTAAATTACGTGATCCTATCCCTTTAGGTTCCAAATTCTGAACTATATTCAATATAGGGAAAAGGTCCTCCTCCTCTAAATCAAATCTGTCCGCAATCATAGTAAGTTCAATATCTAAATATCCACGCTCATCAATATTCCAAATTATCTCTTCACACAATGATCGTTCCAAACTACTGAGAGAATAATCATCCAATTGTTTGACAAGTCTTTCCATAAAATCGGGCTTATCTGGAAGTGGAAAATCCAATAGATCTTTTTGTTCACCTTTGGGTTGAATGATTTCATAATTAGAATCTACCGGATCCATATCAAGCGAATTATCTTCTTCAAGCGTTTCTTGGTCTGTTTCTTGGTCTGTTTCTTGGTCTAGTGATTCCAAAACAGGGTTTGACTCTAATTCGTTTAAAATGTGTGCCTCAAAGGAAAGAGAGTTTAGCTGGAGCAAGCGCGCCTGAAGTATCTGCTTGGGTGACAGTGTCTGTCGTAAAGATTGTTTTTGTTCCAGTCGTGCCATTAGTTTAAACTGAATTTTTCGCCAAGATAAAGCCGACGTGCTTCCTGATCGTTTGCCAGTTCATCTGAAGTCCCAGACTTTAGGATTTTACCTTCAAAAAGTAGGTATGACCTATCTGTTATAGATAATGTTTCCCTAACATTATGATCTGTGATCAATACCCCAATGCCACGATTTTTTAATGACCGAACAATAGATTGAATATCTTCAACGGCAATAGGGTCTACACCTGCAAAAGGCTCATCGAGTAAAATAAAATCAGGATCGATTGCTAGAGTGCGGCAGATTTCAACTCGTCGCCGTTCCCCGCCTGAAAGGCTGGCTCCTTTGTTTTTCCTCAAATGGGTTATAGATAAATCCTCAAGTAATGTACGAATTTTTTCTTCTTGGTCAGATTTTGACAAATCAGTTAATTCTAAAATAAGACGTAGATTGTCCTCAACAGATAATTTTCCAAAAATAGACGGTTCCTGAGAAAGATAGCCAATACCTTTTCTAGATCGTTTGTACATTGGGTCACCTGTGATATCTTTTTGATCCAAAAATATTTGACCATTTGTAGGTTTTATCATACCAGTGATCATGTAAAAAGTGGTTGTTTTCCCTGCTCCATTGGGACCAAGAAGTCCTACAATTTCCCCTTTATTCAGTATCAAATCCACATCACAAACCACTGATTTTGCGCCATACCGTTTGTGAAGGTGTTTTGCCTCCAGAGTGTGCCCATTATTCATTTATCATCCTATCGGTAACACCTGAAGGTTTCAGTATTTTCCAGTGTTTCATCTCAGTATCAGATTCAAACCCTACCCCATATAGAGTATCTTGTCTTTCCGTTACCACCTGAACGGGATCATCTGTAAAAATACGCTGTTTTGAATGATTCCACGATAAAGTGTCAGTAAAAAGCGTAATTCCACTATCTGACTTTACCACAACTGACTGAATAGCCCTCATAAAATTGTTCTTTTCATTTATTTCTGCACTTTTTGATGTCAGGTGTGTTGTATGAATTTCAGAGTGGTCAAAAAAATCAACTGTGACACTGTCTTCAAGAAATATAAAACTTTTTTGTTGGAATTTTTTTAAATATCCGGAGTGTACTATTGCTCGCACCATCCCCTCGTTTGTCATAGTAATAATTATATCCCAGCTTTCTTGGTCAGGTCGATTCGTTCTTTTTTCCCCACCCATTTCTTGAGTCGGTGAAAAACAACCTGATATTATTATTCCAATAAAAATAATTAGGATTTTTTGAATGTGTCCAAAAAAAATCAAGAGTTATTTACCAAATTTCTTTGCATATCTTCTAGACATTTTTTATATGTACCTAATTCCATCAACATCCAATCTATAAATTCCCTAAAAGCTCCTTCACCGCCTCTTGTTTTGGTAACAAAGACCGCTTTTTCTTTAACATCTGGGTATGCATTGTATACCGCTACAGGTAGCCCCACTTTTTCCATGACAGGAATATCAATGAGATCATCTCCTATATATGCGATCTCATCATCCTTCAATTGATACTTTTTTTTCAATTCTTCATAAGGAATTAGTTTATTCAGTGTTCCGTTATATACATCAGAAATTTTTAATTCCTTCAATCGAATTTCAGTGGCCTTTGAATATCTCCCAGATATAAACGCTAATAGAAATCCGGCAGTCTTTGCCATCACAATAGCTGTACCATCCTGAACACAAAAACGTTTTAATTCCAGATTTTCTGCTCCCTTCATAAACGTCCCATCAGTAATAACTCCATCCACATCTGAAATTATCAGTTTTATCTTTTTCAAACGATGTTTAAGATTCATTTTTTGCTTGATAAATTTGTTTTATGATCGTTAATAAATTGGATAAATCATCCAATGGCCATTGGGTAGCAGCATCAGATTTTGCCTCATTCACATTATCATGTACTTCTAAAAATATTCCATTGCATCCCGCTGCAGTGGCAGCATAAGCTAAAACAGGAACATAGTCTCTCATTCCACCTGTAATATCTCCTGTTTTCCCAGGCATCTGCGCACTGTGTGTCGCATCAAAAATAACAGGACATCCAGTTTTTTGCATTATAGAAATAGATCGAACATCCGTTACTAAACTTTCATAACCAAAGGTTGTTCCTCTTTCCGTCAATAATATATTCTTATTGCCTGTAGATTCAATTTTTTGAACTATGGCACCCATTTTCCACGGTGCTAGAAATTGACCTTTTTTTATGTTAACGGCACATTGCGTTTTCCCTGCTGCTAATAATAAATCAGTCTGTCTACACAAGAATGCAGGAATTTGTAGTACATCCACCACATCTGCCGCCACAACGGCCTCATCTGGATTGTGAATATCTGTCAAAATGGGGACTCCAACCTTTTCCTTAATTTCACTTAAAATATCGAGGCCCTTTTTCATACCTAACCCCCGAAAAGATTTTACAGAAGTACGATTAGCCTTGTCGTAGGAACTTTTGAAAATATAAGGTAGGCCTAGTGAATCAGTAATTTCCGCAATAGCTTCAGCCATTTTGAGAGCATGATCTCTGCTTTCAATAACACAGGGGCCGGCAATAATAGGTAGCTGATCTCCACCAAAACGAACTCCACCTGCGTTTACACAATTAATCATTCGAAAGATTCCCCGTTTTTATATTCGACTGAAGCTCTAATAAATCCTCGAAATAGAGGGTGGGCTTTGAGAACTCTACTTTTCAACTCTGGATGGAATTGGCATCCAACGAACCATGGATGATCTTTTAATTCTATAATTTCCACTAGGTTTAACTCCGGATTCCACCCGGAAACGATGAGCCCATTTTTTTCCAGTTTTGTCCGAAAACGGTTGTTTACCTCCCACCTGTGTCGATGGCGTTCAGAAATTTTCTTTTTTCTGTATTCCATAAAAACCTGACTACCTGATTTTAGTTCACATTTATATGCACCCAATCGCATGGTTCCCCCTTTTTTCTTTACCATCCGTTGAGACTCCATGAGATCTATAACAGGATACGGTGTTTTGGAATCAAATTCTGTGCTGTTGGCTTTTTTCAATCCACAGATATTTCTAGCAAATTCTATAACAGCACATTGCAGACCAAGACAAATCCCCAAAAATGGAATTTTATGTTCGCGAGCATGCTGACAGGCTAATATTTTTCCTTCTGACCCCCGTTTACCAAATCCGGGAAGCAAAAGAATGCCGTTAACAGTAGAAAACTCATTTTCACATTGTTTTATCGAATGTAAACTGTCTGTTGCAACCCACTTAATTTTTATATGGGCATCATTTTCCACTCCTGCATGATTGAACGCCTCCAACACACTTTTGTAGGCATCTGGAAGATCGGTATATTTTCCACACATAGCAATGGTTACTGAATGAACAGAGTTTTTATAATGATGGATAAAATTTTGTAGTGCTGACACATCAGTTTCCCCGAAAAACCTCATCCGATCAAATATTAACTGTCCTAATTTTTGTTTGTCTAGCAAAAGTGGAACTTCATAAATACTATTTACATCCTGCCCTTCGATGACGTGAGCTGCATCTACATTGCAAAATAAAGCGATTTTTTCTTTGACCGATTTTTTTATCCGGGTTTCAGAGCGACACAAAATAAAATCTGGGGTTAACCCAATTTCTCTTAACCTCATAACAGAATGTTGAGTTGGTTTTGTCTTTACCTCTTCACTGGCTTTTACATATGGAAGTAGGGTAACATGAACTATTATATGGTTATGATATCCAACATTTACAGACATTTGTCGAATAGCCTCCATAAAGGGTAAACTCTCAATATCACCAACCGTCCCTCCTACTTCACAAATGACCACATCAAATTGTTTCGGTTTGTTGACTGATTGAATCCGAGTTTTAATCTCATCCGTAATGTGAGGAATTACCTGAACCGTTTCACCTAAATAATCTCCCGCCCGTTCTCTATCTAATACTGTACTATAAATCTGACCAGCAGTAGCATTATTATGTTTACTCATATCTATATCTATAAACCGCTCATAATGGCCTAAATCCAAGTCTGTTTCCGACCCGTCATCTAAAACAAATACTTCCCCATGTTGATAGGGATTCATAGTCCCCGGGTCAACATTTAAATAAGGATCCAGTTTTAAGATGGTCACCTTTAATCCAGCGCTTTTTAACAGATAACCAATTGATGAGGCAGTAATGCCTTTCCCCAGTCCGGACATGACGCCACCCAAAACAAAAATATATTTAGTGGGGTTACGGGCCATATTGCGTTTCTAATCGTTTAACATCACCTATATTATCAATTCCGCGACCTTTATAATCTGTTATGATTGTACGAATGGGGATTCCATTATCTAATGCTCTCATTTGTTCCAATTTTTTTTCTTTTTCTCTATTTGATAGTGGTAATTGAACAAATTTTTCCAAAACATAGGTTTTAAATCCATAAATGCCAATATGACGAAAAATTCTGTTGCCCGTCATGGGCTGCCTTGAAAAGTTAACAGCCATACCTTTTTCATCTATTTCCACCTTCACCACATCCGGATTCTCCAAATCATCTCTGGTTAAGTCGGATGTAACAGCAGTTCCCATTTCTGTATCACTGTTCTCAAACAAAATAATGAGGTCATCAATTAATTCTGGATCTATTTCAGGTTCGTCTGCTTGAATATTCACCACAACATCAGTATCCTCATTCTTCATTGCTTCAGCTATTCTATCTGTGCCTGATCGATGAAAAATACTAGTCATAATCCCTGACACACTGAACTTCGTCAACTCAGTTTGTGTTTTTTCATCATCCATTGCAACAATAACTTTATCTAACTTTTTTGCTTTGAGAGCCTGCCTATACACTTGTACAACCATAGGCATCCCTCCAATCGGAATAAGAATCTTTTCGGAAAGCCGCGTGGAATTGAGTCGAGCAGGAATAATACCAACATTCATTGTTAGAACTTTGCCGATCTTTGGCTATCATTAAACACGTTAATAAAATACAGAAGCAAAATTAACCCAATACTGGTGTTAGTTTTTAAGGTTTTTCGTTCAGATTTTAGGATTCTCTGGAACATCATATTATATAAATTATGTTGATAATCTTGATTATATTAAAGACGAAAAGATTAATTTTATTCTAAATGATTTGAAACAACTAAATTCTCTATCTTATTATATTAAAATATTGAATACTGCTGGTTAAACCGGTGGAACTATTATCCTGTTCTTTTGTATGAAAATAAAATGTCTTTAGAAAGTAAGTTTACAGAGCAACAATTGTTTGATCAGTTGATTTCATCTATGGTTCACACTACTTGGGTATCATTAGGAAAGATTAAAAGTCCTATAACGGATAAGATTGAAAAAGATCTGCAAATGGCTTCAGTAAATATTGATATGGTTGATATGTTGTACAAAAGAATGGACGGTAATTTATCAGAATCTGAAGATAAATATTTAAGTCAGATCTTGAGCGAATTAAAGTCGAATTATATTCATGATAAATCTCAAATAAGTGGTTCTCATAATGACGATTCTATTGAACCAGAAGAAAATAATTCGAAAAACGAATCTGAAAAACAAAAATTAACTTCAAAAAGTAAGAATAAAATATGATAGATTTATTGTGGATCAAGTGGAATAGAATCTTAGCTGCCATTGTTCTGGTTTTTTCATTTTTAATTTATTTCATGACCATGTCACCAACAGTTTCGTTTTGGGATTGTGGTGAATTCATCGCTACATCCTATACCTTGGGAGTCCCTCATCCGCCAGGGAGCCCACTCTATCTAATAATAGGCCGCATTTTTTCTATGCTACCATTTAATGACGATATTGCCTTCCGTGTAAATATGATTTCGCCAATTGTGAGCGCTGTCGCTGTAATGCTACTTTATCTCATTATTGTCAAATTTGCTGCTAACTGGCGAGGAGGTATTAATAACAAATCCGATGCGGTCATTGCTTTTGGTGGTGCATTGGTTGGATCACTCACCTTTGCATTCACAGATAGTCATTGGTTTAATGCAGTTGAAGCAGAAGTCTATGCTATGAGCACCTTTTTTACGGTTATTGTTGCATGGCTTATTCTACACTGGGCAGAACGAGCTGATAAACCGGGAAACGAACGATACATTTTAATAATTGCGTATATACTGGGACTTGCTACCGGGGTACATATATTAAATTTACTCGCATTACCGTTTATTGCCTTGATTATATATTTTAAAAAACTACCTTTTAATTGGAAGACTTTTCTCATTACAACAGGTATCACAGGGTTTACTTTTCTTGTGATCCACAATGGAATAATTAAAGGATTACCAAAGTTGGCAGTTTTAATTGGGCTTACTGGTGTCTGCATATCGGTTTTAATTGTTTTTGGAGCAATGATTTGGGCCATTAAGGAGAGAAAAAAATTACTGTCTATTATCTTTACATCTATTGTTTTAATTCTTATTGGATATTCTAGCTATACCATTATTTTTATTCGGTCGGGACAAGACCCAGTTATAGATGAAAATGATCCGGAAACCATTGCATCTGCTATTTCTTATCTTGAGCGGGAACAGTATGGTGCTGTCGGAAGATTCCCGAGACGATATAAGGGTTTACCTCCTCAACATGAAGTTGTGGGATACCCAAAAAATAATGGGGACTATTCTGCATCACAAAACAAAAAGTACATGCTTTATAATTCAGATAAACAGTGGTCGTTTTTCTGGAATTATCAAGTAAAAAAAATGTATTGGCGATATTTTTTATGGCAATTTGCAGGTAGAGGTGAGTCTACTGATGATAGGGTGACCGCATTTGGAGCAAACACAAGAGAGGATGGTGTTGATTGGACACAATTTGGATTTCCTTTTGCACTAATTTTAGGTGTAGGTGGAATGTTTTATCATTTTTACCGGGATGAAAAACAGGCTTTTTCTCTTTTTACATTATTTTTTATGACTGGTTTAGCTATTATAGTTTATTTAAATCAGGACAACCCTCAACCCCGAGAAAGAGATTATTCTTACGTAGGAAGTTTCCTAGCCTTTGCCGTATGGGTAGGGATTGGTGGTTCTGCCATTTTGGAAAAATGTTTATTTTACATTAAATCTCAACCTTGGCGACACCATTTTGCTTATTTTATTATTGGACTTCAACTTATGTTGGTTCCCTTTGTTATGCTCAGGGCAAATTATAAAGAGCATGACCGTAGTGGAAATTTTGTCGCTTGGGATATGAGTTATAATATGCTCCAATCATGTGAAACTGACGGAATTATTTTTACTAATGGAGATAACGATACGTTTCCACTTTGGTACCTTCAAGAAGTGGAAGGAATCAGAAAAGATGTTACTGTTGCCAATTTAAGTTTGCTGAATACCGCATGGTATATTAAACAATTAAGGGATGTTCGCCCTCCAGATAAACAATTTATTTTTCTTGATGATAAACAAATTAATGCACTTGCTTCCAATTTAACCCGTTGGAAAACAAGAAATGTTACATTGCCCTATGATGCGACTGAAAAACAAATTACCTGGAAGGTAAAACCCACCTATGGCGGACAAGCTTTAAAGGTCCAAGATGTGATGATCATGCAAATCATAAACGATACCAAATGGAAATATCCTATTTATTTTGCTGTAACGGTTTCACCTTCAAATAAAATTGGTTTGGATAACTATTTGGCAATGGAAGGACTCACCTTTAAATTGAATGACCATAAGGTAGATAACATAGAACCGGAAAAAATGTATAATTATTTGATGACGGAATTAGGTGATTCCACGTGGCACAATAATTTTTCTCATGTATCTTCAGCATCAAATATTTCATCCCAAGGTTCACTTAGCTGGTCTGACAAATATCAACCAGGATATCTTTTTCGAAACCTCGGTAATGAAAATGTTCATTTTAATGACCAAATCATTCGACTCCTCCAAAACTACCGCAGCGCTTATCTTCAGTTAGCCGTTCACCATTATTTTAAATATCAAAATTTGAAACAAACTAAAACTACAGAAGATGAGGCAGAAAGAGAGAGGAAAGCAGTTTTGTCAGTACTGGATCAAATGGCCTTGAATCTCCCTGAAAAGACCATACCGATCCCATCCATTGATTTATATTATCAGATTGGACAGATTTACAGTCAAGTTGGAGAAAAAGACCGTTTCCGGACTATTTTAGATAAGTTATCTTCTAGGGAGAGAGTTTCTCTAGATAACAAAATTAGATTTGGACAAACCTATATACAGGAATTGAAAGATTATGACAAAGCTATCAATATATTTGAGGAAATGAATAGTCATTATAGAAGTCTAGAAGAATCATACAGGAAAAACCCAAATAGCGTTTCAGCTAAATCGTGGAATAAATGGGGTACTGTATATCCTGAAATTATATCATCGCTTATACTAGCTTATCAGGGAGTAGGAGATGACAAGAAAGCCGAACTGGTTTTAAATGATTGGCTTGAAAGAAATCCAACGGACAATACCGCACGTAAAATGTTAGATGATCTAAACAATTAGTCAAGTTTTTCTGGTTGTTTAACCTGTCTGCCATATATTTTCTTTGAAAATATCAAAACCTTATCCGCTCGTTTCCATCATTATTCCCCATTGGAATAACTATCCAATTTTAAAAGAATGTTTAGAATCACTAAAAAACATATCCTATCAAAATTGTGAAATAATTGTAACAGATAATGCTTCAGAAGATGGGAGCTCTGAAAAAATAAAACAGTATTTCCCGGAAGTTAATTTAGTGGAAAATAAGACAAATGAAGGATTTGCAGGGGGATGTAATCGTGGGGCAATCATAGCAAACGGGAAATATCTACTTTTTTTGAATAATGATACTACGCATGCACATAATTGGATAGAGCCCCTTGTAACACAACTTGAGCAGGATAAATCCATTGCAGCTGTACAACCAAAAATATTGAATTATTTTCAGCAGAACCTTTTTGATTACGCAGGTGGTTGTGGGGGACATATGGATATTTTGTGCTATCCATTTGCGAGGGGCCGTATCTTTTTTAAACAGGAAATTGATACTGGTCAGTATAACAAAGTGAACAATATTTTTTGGGCTTCAGGAACAGCAATTATGGTTCGGAAAAACCTATTTGAGAAAGTAGGGAGGTTTGATAAAACCTTTTTTGCCCACATGGAAGAAATTGATTTGTGCTGGAGATTCCATATGCTGGGTTACGGAGTTTTGGTAGAACCATCTAGTAAGGTATATCACAAAAACGCTGTCACTCTTCCCATGTATTCCCAAAAAAAATATTATCTCAATCACCGGAATTCATTGTACATGCTGTGCAGCAATTACTCTATTCCACTGACCATTTATTTTTTACCTCTCCGAATAGCTCTAGATATAATTGCTTTTTTTTATGCCATGTCAAAACTCGACTGGAAGCACATGGCCGCTATTGGTATGGCTATTTTTTGGTTGATTTCGCACCCTCATTTAATATTAAAAAAACGACGGAAAAATAAATACATAAAATCTGTCAAAGACAGAGATATTATCAAAAATATGTTCAGGGGAAGTATTGTTTTGGCATATTATATTTTATGTAAGAAAACTTACCGTGAGATTATTACTAACGCTGAGTCATAAAGAGCTGCATTGTCAGAGTCCAGGTCTTTGAGTGTTTGTAGGATTTCCTCCTGACCTAAAAGAGAAAGTTTGTCCGCTAACACCCTGGCATGATTGGCTAGAAAATAGATTGTGTAGCGTTCCCGGGGATACCTATCATAAACTTCATCTAGGCCTGTAATCATATTATTTAATTCTTCAACAGATCTTTCTATTTCCCCGGTTTGTATTAATTCCATGGCGTAATAATAGGCGAATTTGGCTTTCCTTAGTCCAAAATTTTCAGAGAGATTATCGCAAAGATTGAGGCGGTCTTTCCAGCCTCGTGAGTAATCGGAAGCATTTCCTCTAAGGGCAATATTTCGAGCCTCTTCAAAATGAGATGTGCCTCCCAAGGGGATATAAGTGTCAATTTCTGAGGCTGATATCAAATAACCATAAAAAGCTAAAAAACTTGCCAAAGGATCAAACAGAACAGGATCAAAATAAATACTTCCAACATTGTTATAAATAAATTGAACGCCGCTATCATAATAACGCTGGTCACTGCCCGAAGTAAACAGAGCTTGGGCTAAAACTGTCTGCACCGATCCCTTTGAAGTTACTCCTTCAAAAACAATGTGAATTGACAAGGGGATGGATATATCGGTAAACTCATCATCCCAATTAGTGTTTGTATAGAATCGCATTAGTTCGGATTCTAGAGCAAATAAAATCTGACGCTCATTTCCTTTTAACAAACGATCGTCAAAAGATACCTGCATTTTCCCAAACTGTGCCATTATTGAGGATAGAAATAAAAGGTGGAACAGTAAATGAGGGATATACCGAAACATCATGTTGAAAAGTAGCCGGTTATTTTATTTTCTGCAAGAAAAACATGTTCCAAAAAAATATAGGAAGATACTTCAATAATAATTAATCCATTCTGAAAAATCGGATTAATTTGGGATGTAGATAGCCTTATATCACCATTGAATGGCTTTATGAGTTCCAAACCCCGGTCCGAGGAATATTGCATTCAAAAACATACGTTCCGTATTATGAAAATATCCCCTGAAATTGGGGTCTGTTGCAAACAAAATTACCTGACCGTTTCCATATTCTTCTCTTGTGGAAAATACTGTTTCTGCCCATCGCTCCCGTGCTTCAGGCCACAGTAAACCAGACACTCTCAATTTATCTTCTTTTGCAAATCGAGCTACAGTTGCAACATGCTCATCACTCACAAGCGCTACAGAAGTATTCACCATGGGAGTTATATACGTACCACATCCAAAAGCAAGCCAATGTTCTCTGTCCAAATTTGCTTTCATTAACATCCCTCTCGGGGCAAGTTTACGCGCTATTTTATCTTTTTCTTCAATCTCATTAATAGAAAATTCTGATTCTTGCTTTTTTGTTGAAGTTATCTGTCCTTTACCTTCCCAAACTTCCATACTATCAATTTTAGAATCTTCAATGGATTTGAGAAACTCTAAATACTTTTCATAATCGTTCAAATTCCTTAATATCTGTCTCTTCTGTCGCACCGATGAAATAGCCACTGTCGTATCAGTAAAAAAATGAGCCCCAGAACCAATGCCTATAACTGTTCCGCCATCCTCAATCCATCCTTTAAGGTTTTCAATCCCTCCTTTACCAAAATATTGTTTATATGCTTCTGTTCCCCCCCAGGCAGAAGGAAGAATAATTACATTGTATTTTCTTAAATCTACTCCCGAAAAGTTCCTTGTTTCCAAAATGGAAAAAGGCACATTCAATCTGGAATCTAGTAAATGCCAAGCAGCCCCAAAGCTGTAATACCCCGTAGGGGGTCCTCCTACTAATGCGATTTTTGGTATCTCAAGAAGACGAAATTCGCCACCCCCAAGGTCAGGGCCTGAGTCTGTCAACCCTGTATTTACACCATAAATATTTACACCAAACTCCAGAGCCAGTGCCTGTATAAAATCACTTGTAAGTTGTGGATTTGTATTCAACCTCAATAACAAAGTACCGGCAGGAAAGTCATTTCCATTTATTGTTAAGGGTTTGTTTGCTGTCCATACTTTTAAATGATTTTCTAACAAAACATTTAATAGAACATAGCTGTTGTAATCAGAATTTGGAACCAGATAACCGAAGGATGGTTGAGGATTAAATACCATCCCCTTTGATGAATATGGCACATATTTAGTCGTGACTATAGGTGGCAGATCACTCGTGTAATATCCTTCCAAACCATATGCCAGTGGAAGTGACCAAGCAGTGGTCTCATACAATCTGCTTTCACTATGTTTCAATCGCTGGCGCCTTTCAGTTTCTAAAAACGTATTTTGTAAGCGAATGTCAAAACTTAGAATTGCATTTACCAAGGCATGATTTGGCTGATCTAATCGTACCAGCATTGACCCTTTTGGTATATTGATATTCCTCTTTTTTGTGCCATCCGATTTCGTTGCCTGCTTCAATTTCTCTACTTGAAGGGTCTGCCCCACCTCAATCCCTTGCCGAATTAATGTTTCTGCAAATTGTTTCTCAATGAATTTGTTTTCCCCTTTTGGAAAAATAAATGCTTTCAATCGATTGGTTTTGGTATACACAGATTTATATTTTTCGCTATAATAATCTCTTAACAAATCCTTCCTGTTATCTGCTATGGTAATCAAATTTGCCATTGAACTGATGAATTGATGGTGTACTGATTCTCTGTATGTAAGTACCGTTCCATCCTCCTGGATGACCTGCGAACCATCTACACCAGCCTGTTCATAAAGCAATCCAACTGCCCCTGTATAGATAGACCAGGAACTTCCGTAGCCAGGGAAAAATTCCTCATTCCATTCCCGCGTATAGTAATTCCATCCATTTTGATCAAATGCAGCAGAATGTTCTAAACTCATAATCTTCCACCATTTATAAATTAACTCTGGCATAAATGGATTATACGGTTCCCGCGGGGGATTGAACAAATAGGTGTCCAATGGGCCCATTTCATGTCCATCTACAACCAACTGTGGATGCCAATCCATTATTGCCTGAACTTTTCCCTTTGATTCAGGATGAACCTGGGTGAACCAGTCCCGGTTCAAATCAAATAAATAATGATTTCCACGTCCTTGGGGCCAACTCCCCCGATGGTGTGCACTCTGAATATCATAATTTACCATTGCACCACTCCATTGAGTCATTTGAGCTAAAAACCGGGTTCTCCCATCAGGGTTTTGCAGAGGATCAATACAAACAACCAGTGAATCTCGTATTAATTTGGAATACGAATCAGTGCCTGCCAACAACTGGAAAGCCAATTGTACTCCCGCATCCGCTCCTGATAGTTCATCCCCATGTATTGAGTAGGACATCCAGGCAATGGCAGGAGTGTTATCTATTATTTTTTTTGCTTCAGAAGAATTATCAATAGTTCTGGGATCTGAAATTTTTGAAATATTGTCTCTGATTGTATCTAATCGGCTAAAGTTTTTCTCACTGGTAATGACCAGATAAACAAGCCTTCTCCCTTCATAGGTCTTGCCGTAATCATAAAGTTTTGCATTAGAAAATACATCATCTAAATATTCAAAATAGCTGACGATGTCATCATGGCTAGCAGGTTTTGATCCCAGTGTAAATCCCCATATAGATTCGGGAGGTAAAATGTTTTTCCTATAGTCATTCATGGGGAAAAACGGCTTGTTGTAAGCACCTTTTCCCGGTTCCGGATGGACAGATATTTCTTTTCCAAAAAGGAAAATAGCGGGAACAACTATTAATAAATTTTTTAAATAATGATTCATAAAAACTCCATTTGATTTGAAAATAGAAGTAGGGAAAGTTAAAAAGGGTTAGATGTATCCTGTAAGATTGTTGATAAAATAATACTTCAGATAATAAAAATTGAAATTATTCAAAAAAATATTTATTTTAAATTGAATGTAACTTTATATTAGAATAATAATAGATGGAAACAGGTTAACTTTTGAATAAACATGATTCATAGTTTTAAGAAATTTATTAATGCATATAAAGAGAATATTAATAATCATTATATCAATTTTATTTTTGAGAATACCTTCAGTTAACAATATATATTTCTACAAGTTGCTTTGAAGTTCAGTCTCTGGTTTATATTAGCAATTATAGTCATTATTGGATATCTCCGATATAAAAAGAGACTAAAAAATATGTCTGACTAATCATGGGAAATATCCCTTCTCAAAAAAAAGTATCGGTCAATGATTTTGTGAGACGACAGATTGCCGGTTCAGGAAAAACTTATTCTCCTCTTCTCTCCTTCGAACAAATTGCAGCACATGCCTCTGAGCAATTAGACAAGGGGGACTTTAAACAGGGATATCGTGATGGTGTTATTATTGTAAACGCAGACCCAGATTATGCTGTGCAATTCAGATGCCCCTTTGTGGAAATTAATAAGGACACAAAATTAAAGGCTGAATTTGTTTGCCGTCGTGAAAATGAAGAACCATATATTCGGGTGAGAGCACTTAATGGTAACCCTTTAAAAGCTGGAAAAGTAGAATTTATCCTTTATCGCCATGATGTTTTAGTTGAAAATAATGAACATTCAACTGATACAAAATGGGAACTCATAAGCATTCACGCTCTACCAAAAGGGATTGAGGAGTTGCCTATGGGTCCTATAACTATGATGAGAAATCAGCTTGAATTAAAAGGAGGAACTGCTGCATCTTATTCATCAGAGGAATGGGCATATGCAGTAAAATTTTGGCAGAAATTTGCAGCTCTTGATTCAGAAAATTTAAAATAAAACTTATTTTAGGTTATTGCTGAAATCAACTCTTTTTTGTGGAATCTTTTAATAGTTTTATTTTTTGATTAACTGAGAATTCTATGGAATCCAAATCCAATAAATCAAAACAATCATATTAATGAGAAAAGATAGAAAATCTCTTTTTATCAATTTCCTTTTTTACATTATCCTTTCAAATTCCTCATTATTTTGTACAAATCATTATCCAATCGTTTTGGTTCATGGGTTTATCGGCTGGGGGCCAGAAGAAATGGGAGGATATCCTTATTGGGGTGGAAATTTAGATTTTCAAAAATATTTGGAATCTTTTGGGTTTGAAGTATTTACAGTTTCTGTGGGTCCAGTATCCAGTAACTGGGAACGATCTGTTGAGACATTTTATCAGATCAAAGGTGGCCAAGTGGACTATGGGAAAAAACATTCGGATGAATGGGGAATTATTCAAAAACCTGAGGGAAAATACTATAGTGGTTTATATCCTGATTGGGACCACGATCACCCATTACATTTTATCGGGCACAGTATGGGTGGACAAACTATCCGTATGCTTGCCTACCAATTAACTCACTCTTTCCATTCCGATACGATTTTTAAAAATGTTGAAGAAAATATCCTTATGAACTTTGAACACAAGGGATGGATTAAATCCATTACTACTATTTCTGCACCACATGATGGAACAACTCTTTCGGATATAGTAAGTAAAACCATTCCATTTTTACAAAATTTTATCATTTTGGGTGCCGTAGTTGAAACTAAATTTTATGACTTTGATCTCCAGCATTGGGGATTCAATCGGAAAAAGAACGAATCATGGATCAATTATTATAAACGTATGCGAGACCATCCATCATGGAATACGAAAAATATTTGCAGTTGGGATTTGAGTGTTGAAGGCGCTAAGGAATTAAACTCATTTCTTATAGCACAACCTGATATATGTTATTTTTCTTTCACTACCAGCACCACAATTGAGAACAAAAAAACAGGGACACAAAAACCTGGTAAAAATACAAGTTTAATGCTTAGAACGAAATCCCGCCTTATTGGTTCTAAAATTATACAATTACAAGACGGAACAGCTACAGATTCTCTGTGGTTCCAAAACGATGGGGTTGTAAATACTATTTCACAAAAAGGTCCTACTACCGGAGAAAATGGTGCAGACCCCTTAGTATATTATGATTCTTCTAAATCTGTTATCCCTGGTCAATGGTATAATATGGGTAAAATAAAAATGGATCACTGGAAAATTATAGGACAGGGAAAACTTGCCGCTGAGGAAGAGGAGTTTCTTCTTACGTTATATCTAGATCATTGCAAAAGATTATGGGGTCTTCCTAATTAATCTTTCTAAAGAACGATTAAATATCTAAACTAGCTTTATTAATTCAAAATATATTTGTAATTTACAAATATGGAATGTGGCGAACTCATTAAGCAATATTTACTCAGCCTTCTAACGGTATTTAGAAAAAATATCAGAGGCAATAAATACACCCTCCAGCAAATCCTTATTTTAGCTACTATACCTGATAAAGGAACAGATATGACCTCTTTAGCAGAAAAGATAGGGGTGGATAACAGTACTGTGACACGTTTGATTGATGGTATGGTATGTCGGAGTCTAGTTGAAAAGAAAAATAGTTTTCTGGATAAACGTGTAACAATTGTTTCATTAACCAAAAAAGGCGATCAGGTTTCAGAAGAAATAGAAAATAAATTAGATATTATCGGAGAAGAAATCTTTAACCAAATTTCAATGGAACATCAGAATGATATAAAAGAAGCTCTTTTATCTTTTCATTGGGCCCTTTTGAAGTATAACAATTCTATTTAATATATGTATACTACAAATAATATTTCAAGCTCACTTTTACATTGGTACAAAAAATCAAAACGATCTATGCCATGGCGCAAGACAAAGGACCCATACAATATTTGGCTATCAGAGACCATGCTTCAGCAAACACAGGTTAAAACTGTTATACCTTATTACAATAGATGGATAGAAAATTTCCCGCACTTTGAATCGGTTGCAAAAGCACCTTCGGATTCTTTATTATTGATTTGGGAAGGCTTGGGATATTACAACCGCTGTCATAATTTCCATAAAGCAGTGAAAATAATTGTGAAAAAATATAACTCCTGCTTACCTGATAATATTGAAGATTTCATGGCTCTCCCTGGAGTGGGCATTTACACTGCGGCGGCAGTGTATTCTATTGTTTTTTCATATCCAATTCCCGTTGTGGATGGGAATGTAAGGAGAGTAATGTCACGATTACTGAGACTAAAACGTTTCACTCCTTTTAATAATAAAAAAATATTATCCACCTTAAATAAGTGTTTAGATAAGAGCCATCCTGGAAATTTTAATCAGGCATTGATGGAGCTTGGTAGTATCATCTGTATTCCAAAAACCCCAAAATGTCAAAACTGCCCTCTTAAACCATACTGTGGCGCAGCAGTTTCGGGTAACGCTGGTAGATATCCATTGGCAAAAACAAAAAAAACCTTTCCCTGGAAAAATGTAGTTGTCGGATTAATATGGGAAAACAGTTCATTTTTAATTTTAAAACGTGCTGGGTATAAACATTTAAATGACCTCTGGGAATTGCCTGGAGGGGAAGTCCTAAAAAAACAAAATCCTAAAAGTCAATTGGTAGGAATACTAAAGAAAAATTACAACTTGGATGTATCAATTGAAAATAAAATAGGTGAAGTCTGTCACCGCTATAGCCACTTTGGAATTTCTATGTCCAGTTTTAACTGCATAATAAAAAATAGATCAAAACTAATAGTAAATCAGCCATATCGCTGGATCAAAAAACATGAAATAAGCCAGTTCGCCTTTCCAAAAGCCAACCACAAAATATTTAGTTCGATGCTTGAGAATTGAGTGTTTAAAACAATAGCATCATTGATAATCTGGCCTTTGGCATCAATCATTTTTATAATTTTGGTCCCATTTTATTTTTTTATATCTGTCTTTATCCCATCTGTAAAATTGTGTTTTTTAGCATCCACATTTTGCAGGGTCATATTGCTCTTTGGAGGACAGTGGCTAAAAATAGAAGGAGAGATGCCCTCGAGTGACGGTCAACCGTATCTTTACCTATTCAATCACGGTTCCCTTTTCGATGCATTTATGTTAGTAGCTGCTATTCCTCACTACATAACAGCGGTAGGAGCAAATAAACAATTTTCTTGGCCCATCTGGGGGTGGGTTGTCAAACGATACGGTGTGATCCCTATCAAACGCAAAAAATTAAAAGAGGCAATTCACAGCTTGGACCTCGCAGAGGATGCAATCCGGAATGGGGTCTCCTTTATAATTTCGCCCGAAGGGACCAGAACTCTGACAGGAAAAATTAGTATGTTTAAAAA
>Ga0208411_1000246_pt1 | contig 43304 bp, 47 predicted proteins | sample ETN01SmetaG_4_FD_185793 | JGI IMG/M metagenome (GOLD analysis project Ga0208411, IMG submission 185793) | Marine microbial and viral communities from oxygen minimum zone, Eastern Pacific Ocean - ETNP2014F12-01SV261 (SPAdes) (version 2) | ecosystem: Environmental > Aquatic > Marine > Oceanic ... | reverse complement strand
CCATCAAATTGAAACATGTTCTTTCTACCAAGCCCAAAACTATAATTGACACCAGCGATATGATCGGCCAGAGTTTGTTCGATGATTATGGGTTGAGCATAGGACAGGTTTAAATATGATTTTGGTCCAGAACCCAAGAGAGAGTCTTGAACAGCCCTTTTTGCCTGTCTTGCTTTTTTTCGAGCTTCTTTTCTTAGGCGCCTTGCCTCTTTTTTAGCGAGTTTTGCCTCTTCCTGTGCGTAAGACTCCACATCTTTTGTCTTTCGTACTGCATCAAGAGTGGCTGTCGCTGCTGCCGCCTCCAATCTTGCTCTTGCCGCCTCTCTTTCCGCATCATACATGTTCTCAATTGCTTTTTGGGCATCTATCTTAGCCTCTTCCATGCGTGCTTTAAATGATTCCACGTCTTTGGCTTGTCCCTCTGCCTTTCGCATGAGTTTGGTAGCATTCCTAGCCCTCTCATTTGCCTGTTCCAGTACATCTTTCGCAAGGGTCAATTTATCATGTGCTGCCTGCAAGGCCTCTTCTGCTCTTGCTGCAAATTCTAAGGCAAGATCAAGATCCTCAAGGTCCTCAAGTCCTCTATCAATGACATCCTTCCCATTCCATTCATATTTATACGCATATTTATCAGGAGGCATGTATGGGATTATCTTTCTCTCTATTTCCTTACCTTCTCCATCGGTCAAAACACGAACCGTCTCTCCAAGTCTTCTATCATGAATGAATTCTTTTGTCTCAATTATAATATTCTCTGAATTAAAGTATTGGATCATCTTAAGAAACGCACCCTTTTCCCAAAACAATAGGTGCCTACCTACAAATTGTTCATTTGAATCAAAATAAGAAGACTCTACGACCTCGGAAATATTATTGTCATCCTTGACCGTGGTGTAGTTGAAGTGATAGGAAAAATATTCAAAACCAACAGAGTCACTGAATGAGACCTCTCTAGGGCGTCCATCACTTCTACTTATGAACGTCGCCACCCACCCAGGGCGCATATAACTTAGTTCATTGGAATAGAGATTTGGATCAAGTCTAGATACATTAGCAACTTCATGAAAAAACACTTTATACTCAGAACGTGCACCCGACCTAGACCATATGAGGGAATAGGTCTCTTTGGCTTGCCTATCTTTACCGAACCGGGTAACAGACTTGATTCGATTATCCTTATTATAGGTTGCCTGGTAATAGGTCTGACCATAAAAACTATGTGGTTTACCTCGGAGATCCAATACACGACGATATGGATTCCAATATTTGTAGTATTCTACGCGTACGGTTTCTTTGATATCCGATTTGGAGGCTTGATCTAGGGCAAGGACCTTTGTCGAAAAAAGGATAATTGATAAATAACAGCAAAGACCTATGCTATTTTTCAGGCCAACCCCCAACTCATCAATAATATGGTCATAAAGAACAAAGAGTACCCTATCCAGGTCCCTGCCTGAAATCGCTTATTGTAGTCAATGACCTCCTCACCCAATGTCTGATAATTCAATACAATGGTCTCATGGGTACCTTCTTCCACATATATATCTAATCGCCCCATGACCAAAATATCATTCATGATCTTTTCTTTTGAGGTCATGGCATTCACATCTTGAGTATAATCATTTGGGAAATATCCTACTTTATGCCAGCCGGGTAAAACATCTACGGGGTTCTTTAAAGGAGAGTACCCAGCAAGGTGCCCATCCACATATATAGGCAATCCTTTTGTGTCACACATGATCTCTAGGGTTGTTCTTTCTCGAGCATCTTTCCATGATGTTGGGTGAGTTATCTTTTGGGCATCTTTTGGATCAGGGAAGACAAACGATGGGTTGATCTCCTTTTCTTCAACATAATCAGAGAATGTCAATACAATGACAACTTTGCTTCTTAGATCATCTAAAAGAACATCAAACATTCCAATGCTACGGCTTGTTTGTATTGAAAGTTGCAGTGAGTTTTGTGACCAATTTTGTTGAATGTCCTGAATAGGATAGGAAATGAGATCACGAAAATAATCTGACCCAGGTCTGATAATATTATAAAAATTGAGAATAAACCAATTCTTTTGCTCTATCCAACTGGACACATCTGCTCTTTCAATATGACTGGAAAATTGAAATTCAATTCTTAGCCCAGTTTCAGTTACTTCTGTTTTTGAAGATAAGATGACCGGAAGGTCTTGAGCCATAGGAAGCGAACTAAGAATGACCAAAATCACAATTCCCCAAGACCTTTTTCTGGGGGAAACGATCTTCATTATATCACTCAGAATCTTCTTCTGCAATTGCTAGATTGATCCTGATCTTTTGGGTTCGCCCTTGAGGAATATATATATCCTGATAATCAGGTATGCTCATTGCAAATTTTTGACGAGGGGAGTTTGGATCAACAACTCTAACTCTATGCCACCCTGGTGTGATCGATAGTTTTTTTGGAATGGGGGTCTTACCTATCAAAGATCCATCAATGAACACATCCGCTCCCTCTAGATTACAAGCGAGTCTTAAAAAAGTTTTCCGTTTTGAAAGGTCTGGAGGTAAAAGATTGACCTCATTGCTATTGGAAAGTTTCCTGGTCTCGCGCTTTACTTGAGTTGTGACAGGAGGTTGATTTAATAATTCTTTTGCAGTCTCTCGAGCCTGCTGTATCACACTTCCAAACCTCTGTTCGGTCACAAGCTTATTATTCCTCACTGATGAAACAATTGGTTTTTGACCTGACAGGGCACGTGTCAATTCTCTATGTGTTCCTTCGCCAACTACGCCATCTACATTAGCAGAATTAAAGCCCCTATCACGTTGAAATTCAATGACGGCGTCTTCGGTCTTTGAACCAAAATCACCATCAACTCCATCATTATATACCCCACCTTCACCCAAATCATATCCCAAGACCAGAAGAGCTTCTTGAAGAGCCTTGATGCTCCTCGGTCTACGAACACCCGATCTCAACATTCCCTCATCAAGAATAAATGATATGTCTATTGACTCTTTCGTCAATGATTTTCTTTTTGGAGGAGGAGGTCCACTTACTTCGATCTTTTGTTTTTTTATGACAACAAGAGGCCTGGGGTCCTCTTTGACATCGGGCTCTTTAATATCGCCCTTTATTTCTATTGTTTGACTACTGGTGTCTATGGAATCATCCTCGGTTGAATACCAATTACTATACCAAACAAAATATTTTTCTGGACCATATTTATCTCTGGCATATACAAAGGAATCATAGAATGCAGAACCTTTTGCCTCTTGCTTTGGAAGAGAGAAGACCCTATTGCTATTACTACCCTCAGAGAGTTTTAACTCAGACATTAGACTATCATTGAGCGATTCCCATACTTGTATAAGAACAACCCTACTTGCAGCTGAGTGGAATATTTCAAAGTCCTCTATTGGCCTTTCAAATAAGTACCCTATCTGGACTGATTCGCTGTTCTCCGTGATCTCTATATCGATCAATGGTGGTTCAAACTCTATGTATTCTACAGCTGATGGGCTTAAGTATGTTCCATTGAGAGTAACATAAAACCAGTTTTCTTGGCCTGACCAGCCTGCAATATTATTTATGTCCAATACAGAACTGGTTACAATGCGCAGCAATGTACCATTGCTTTTTTTATGGGACGTAATGAGCTGTACTTGGTTAGCCCAAATAATTGACGTGGAAAATAAAATTATTCCAAAATTTTTAATATGTCTCATTTTAGAGATCATTAAGTTGTGATCTTAGTTTAGTTATGGCATCCAGTTCTTTTACTGGATCTTCGCCTTTTGATTCTTTTTCTCGAATCTCAATCCTCAATGAAGAGATCTTTTCTTTTATGGGTTCCGATCTTAAGATTTTTATGCAATCAGACACAATTTCTTCAGATGAACTATTTTGATCTTTTGTAAAAAGGATCTGTGCAATGGAATCCCTTTCATTCTTATCCTGAAAATACTCGATAATTGAAGATGATTCCACATCCAAATTCTTATCAAATAAAATTTTTGCCAATTGATTCAAAAGGGGATTTGTGAAAAGTTCAAGTTCGATCTGATCGATAATATTTCTTTTCAATTCAATATCTTTACCTATCAGCAACTGAAGTATTTCAACTTGAGCTTTGTCAACTTGACTTGAAAAAACTATCTTTCCTTCATCTACAAACTCGTCTTCGTAGTTTTGTTCAGGATTTACTCGCTGAGTATTAACCGTTCTAATGAGATCATGCTCTTCGATCGACAACTTTTCTGATATCGCCTTAATAAGATCGTTTCTTATGACCCCATCCTCAATGCTCCTGAGCTCTCTTGCAAGAATCATAATGTATTGCTGCCTATCTGTCCCTTTTAATTCAACTCCTTTATTGAAATCCATATGAAAATCAATATAGTCTATTGGTGAGTCTATTGCAGATAACAATTCTGAACTCCCAGATCGATCTATCCAGTCGTCTGGGTCGAGTCCATTGGGTGGCCTTACTACGCTTGGGATCAAGCCGGACCTATACAAGACCCACCCCGCTCTAATGGCTGCATTCCCCCCAGCCCCATCACCATCATATAATAGGATCACTTTTTGAGTGATCTTTGCTATGGAACTGGCATGCCGTGATGTAAATGCAGTACCTGAAACTGATACAACTGGATGAATAGTGGATTGATACAGTTTGATAAAATCCATATAACCCTCAACCAGTATAACATGCCCTTCCTTTCTAATTGCATCTCGTGTTGCCTGCAGACCATAAAAAACATTACTTTTCTTATAAAGTGGAGTTTCTGGTGAGTTTAAATATTTTGCTGGGTCATCACTTTCAAATATTCTTCCTCCAAATGCAATGGGCTTCCCAGATGGATGAAAAACCGGAAACATGATCCTGGACCTAAAACGGTCGAAGGTCCCCTTATCAGATTGTGAAAATAGACCAGACTGGACTATTTGAGATCTAGTAAAGCCTCTACCTTTACATTTTTTGACAAGTTGATCCCAACTATCTTCTGCAAAACCAATCTTGAACTGCTTGATCATATCTTCATTCAGCCCCCTGTCCTTTAAATAACTCAGGGCTTTTTGGCCAGACTTTGAAAATAGATTATCTTGATACAGTTGCACAGCGATCTCATGTAGTTTATATAGAGAAGAGTATAATTCAGAATCGCCATCTGACCTTTCAAGTGATATGGGTATGTTATATCGGTCAGCTAATACCTTAACAGCATCAGGGAATGAAATTTGTTGATAGTCCATTAGGAAAGAAAAAGCATTTCCTCCTGAATTACAACCAAAACAATAATAGATCTGCTTTGCTGGAGCAACGCTAAAAGAAGGCGTCTTCTCATTATGGAAAGGGCAAAGTCCAAAAAAGTTGGGGCCACGCTGTTTGAGATCAACATATTGCGAAACCACGTCAACTATATCTGCACTGTCTCTAACCCTTTCAATTATATCTTGCGGTATCTGAGACATTAGGGTTGCGTCAATTGTTTGATGTATGATTCCCCCAATTCAATAGGGTCATCCCAGTTAAAAAATGAGACCAATGATAAACGAAATTCATTACTAAATCTTGATATTCTGGAATTTTCTTCAAGGACCAATGTCCATTTATGTAGAGGAAGAAGTGCAATGAACCAGACAAACGACATCACTATGAAAAACCCCTTAAATAATCCAAAAGTAAAACCAAGTGATCGGTTCATAAATTGATTACTATTTGATAATAGTGCGATGTTAGACATTTTTGTCAATGCTCTTGTTATCAATAGGGTAGCGACGAATAGTAAAATGAATGATAAGGACATTGAGATCCATTCTTGCACAAGAACAACTTCATTGATCTTGATAGCAACAGATCTAGCATTAGACATGGAAATTACAATGGCAAGCACTAGGCCAATTAGTCTACCAAATTCTTCGATCAATCCTTTATTAAAACCATTATAGCCCAGTAAAAGGATAAAGAGAATTGCCAGGCCATCTAAGAACCACGTCATCTATTCCAATAATTCTCTTAATATCTTATTTGCGGTCTTTCCATCAATGCTGCCTCCTCCTTGTTGCATTACCACGGGCATTACCTTTCCTATGTCTGAGATATCTTCTGCCATTGTCTCAGTTATCACTGACTGGACCAGGTCACGTATTTCCTCCTCGCTCATCATTTTCGGTAGGTATGAGTTCAATATTTCAAACTCACTCTTTTCTTTTTTTGCAAGACCTTCTCTGTTGGCCTTCTCATACATTTCTGCTGCCTCTAGTCGTTGCTTTACCAATGTTTTTATCACAGAGATACAGTCTTGATCATTAAGGTCTTTTCGTGTATTTATTTGTTGATCCTTTAACTTCGCCAGTAGAGTTCTAAGAGTTCCAGCGGTCTCCTTATCCCCCGACTTCATTGCAGAATACATATCAGATTTTATTGAATCCATAAAACTCATTTTAACTATTGTCTATCCTTTTCATTGCTAAAAGCAAATAATCTTTATTTGTCTCAAAACCGATGAATCTTCTACCGTTATTCTTGCATGCGACACCTACATCTCCAAGTCCCATAAATGGGTCCAAGACCCAGTTTAGCTTGAAGCTACTCGCATCTAATATTCTTGATAACAACTTTTGAGGAAAATGCCCCTCTGTATCCACAGTAGATGGAATATCTACCCAGAGATTGGAATCAACCTCACTTGAATCTGGGACCTCTATCGTGTTAACACCTATTGGATTTTGCTTGAAAAGGAACTCATCAGTCTTGGTTGCAAACCAAATATCGGATGTCTCATTGGTCCAGGTCTTGTTTTGGTTTGATGGTTTTTTATCTCTCCATGTGATCCTTGTTTGGATCTGGAGTGAATTGGACAACAATCCTTGATACATACCTGAATATTGCCAAGGGCTAAGTACATATATCGCACCTGTCTTTTTTAGTACACGATAAGATTCTTGGATCCATGCCTGATTCCACTGGTAGTATTCTTGAAGCGTATTTCCATCTCCAAGGCCTGCAGTGGTATCCCAATTATCCTTTGGTGGGTTTGCAATAATTAGATCAATTGACTCTGGTGGTAGTTTACTTAATCCATCTAGGCACTTGGCAAGAAAGACACCCTCTTGCAAGTTGCTCTCCTTTGCCATTGATATGTCCTCCACTGTCTGTATCGCAGGAAGATATCGGTTTAGGTCCTCTATCGTAAGCCCAGGGAATGTCTCCATTGGATTATTATAGTGATAGGTCTTTATTTTATCAGAGGGCTCAGGCATACATAAATTTAGGGAATAATTAACCTATAATCTTTCGAGAATCTCGTTTTCAATAGCATCAAATCTATCTGAATCCTCAAATATGTTAAAATCATCCGTCTGTATTGTCATGACCGGATAATCATCTACAGATCTTATCCATCGATCATAGGCTATGTTGAGAGTATGAATGTATTCTGGGTCAATGGTACTTTCATAATCTCTTCCCCTATTTTTTATTCTACTGATCAATGTGTCAGTCTCTGCTCTAAGATAAATGACCAGATCAGGTTTTTTAAGATAGGAGGTCATCACTGAGAATAAGCCACAATAATTGTCCCAGTCACGTTTGGAAAGTTTTCCAAGTTGATGAAGGTTCCTTGCGAAGATCTCCATATCTTCAAATATTGTTCTGTCCTGTATGACACCAATTGAAGATGCTGACATCTTTTGATGCATCTCAAACCGCTTATGCAAAAAATAGACCTGTAGATTAAAACCCCATCGTCCCATATCATCATAAAAGTCACTTAAATATGGATTATCAGAAACCGATTCAAAGAAAGGTTCCCAGTTGCGACGTTTTGACAATAGTTTTGTGAATGTGGTCTTCCCAACGCCAATGTTTCCCGCAAGCCCTATGAATGGCGAATCTGTTTTTTGTTTATCTAACATTTTTTATACTGCTAAATTGAAAGTCAATAATTTGCAATTATATGCTATGGAAGATAAACAAAAAGTTCTTTTCATCTGTACAGGAAATAGTTGCCGTTCTCAAATTGCAGAAGGCCTACTAAAAGATATGGAAAATGAAGATTTTGAAGTCTTTAGCGCTGGAAGCCATCCTAGTCGATTACATCCAAATGCCATTGCTGTCATGAAAGAGAACAATATAGATATATCAGATCAAACATCAGACAGCATAGACCAATATCGAGATATGGGAATCAATATTGTCATTACGGTCTGCGATAATGCTAACCAGGTCTGTCCCGTATTCCCAGAAAGTGTAAAAAGAATTCATTGGAGCATCGACGACCCTTTTCGTGGTTGGGATTCAGGAGAGGTCCATCTGAATAATTTTAGAAAGACAAGAGACGAGCTACGAACTCGAATCAAAGATTTTATAATTGAAATGGAGCAATCATGATCAAAGGAAACCTCGTTATTTTTTCATTGTTGACCTCATTTATCCTTGCGGGAGAGATATCAGTATCAATATCAGAAGAATTGGTGAATGATTATCTTGGTTTGATCGGTGACCACCAGATACCAAAAGGTAAAATTGGAGACCAGGCCACCTGGGCCATCAATGAACCTCGTGTGAGATTCCAAGAGGGATCTGCCGAGTTTCTAGCAACTGTTCTATACAAAAAAGATAAGATAAATATCAAGAAGACTATATCCAAGAATATGTACGTAGAGTATAATTATGATGATAATGTCATCAAACTAATGATAGAGGATCCATTTATAAAAATGGAACGAAAGAATGAGACATTGGGGAGATTGGATATCAGCTCCCTGTACCAAAAAGGATTGAAATTTCAAGGGCCAAGACCAAAGATGGAGACAATTAAACTCAAGACGATCATGGGAAGAATCCGGATCGACATGAACATAAAAAAATCCTTGATATATTTTGAGCCTGGGGTGGTCCGCGTAGCGATTGACCTAGACTATAAATAAGATCTTAAATATTCATGCCAGACAATAAAGCATACATCTTAGGTACGGACCAAGAAGAGCTAGACAGACTTAGGATACAACATGATGTGTGGCGATCTGAGGCTATCCGCGGTTGGGATCTTGCTGAATTCAAATCAGGAGATTTTATTTTAGACCTTGGTTCTGGCCCAGGATATTGCACAGAAGAACTTGCAAATATTGTAGGGAGATCTGGAAAGGTGATCGGGGTCGATCGTTCTGCTTCCTTTATAGCTCATCTAGAGCAAACTAAAGAAAAAAAGGATCTGAGCATACAAGCGCTTCTATCTACATTTGATGATCTACAGTTGGAGACTGATTCTCTTGATGGAATTTATTGTAGATGGGCCTTGGCGTGGATACCAAATCCCAAAGAGATCTTAAATAAATTGAGAGGCTTTCTAAAGCCTGGCGGGAGAATGGTGATACACGAATATTATTATTGGACAAGCCATCGCACGGAGCCAGAGAGACCTGGTTTGAAAAAAGCGATAGATGCAGCCCTTCAGAGCTTTAATGACACTGACTCTGAGATCGATGTAGGAAAACACCTTCACCAATGGTTTTATGATATGAACATGTCAGTAAATAGTCATCGACTAATGCCGAAGCTTGCAATCCCAAGCTCAAGTATTTGGAAATGGCCTAAAACATTCTATGAAAGTTATTTCCCAAGATTAATGGAAATGGGTTATCTATCTGATAAAGACATGGAACACGCCTTCAGTGACCTTGAGGATCTAGAACAATTGAATTATACCACTCTTTGGTGCCCATTAATGATCGAGGTCATTGCGACAAGATAAATGAAAATACTCATATCCAAATTGCCAAGGTCTGGCTGGTGGACAAATGGAATACCCAAGTACAAGGACAACCCTGCAATGGTAGAGGGAGCCATACCAGATATGGGACTTCTGCATAAGGAGCGCCAGGATCTTATCTCATCTGTTACCAATGCAGGGCACAAGATCACTGAATTGGACTTCCCTGCTGAGCTAGATGGAAATGAACCAAAACATGACTTCGTATTCATCAGAGACCCCTTCATATCAGATCAGAATGGTACCCTCGTCATACTAAGGGCGGGGGAGCCACAGAGAAGGATCGAGAACAAGGTAGTCAAAAGATGTCTCGAACCGCTCGAGATGCAAATGATCGAGATGCCTGATCAGAGCGGCCTCAGGGCCGATGGAGGCGAATTTTATTTCTGTGCAAGAGAGGGTATCCTTTTTAGTGGTATGCAGAGAAATACAATTGAGGGGGCCAACTTTGTCGCTGATGCAATGAACGTAAATGAAATGGTCATTCTTGAGGGGAAGGGATATCATCTTGATACATTCTTTACTCCTGTGATCAATAAAGATGGGAATATATCTGCCCTGGTTGCCTGTACTGAAGTAATGACAAATGAATCTAAGACAAAACTCTATCAATTTGCAGATGGGAAGGACATTCCAATTTTTGAGATTCCATCAAATGATGCGATTGGTACTGAAAAAAGGATAGGAACTTTTGCTGCCAATGCGCTACCACTACCTGGAATACTGATTCGTCCAAACCACTTCTCAGATCCAAGCATTGATGAAAGATTGGCCGACATGGGAATCAATATAGTGATAAACCCTACCAGTCAGTTTCAACTAAGTGGCGGGTCAGTCCATTGCATTACAAATGAACTGTAAATAAAAAAGGGGTGGAAACCACCCCCTTTTACACTTTTCATCTAGCTTATATTATAGCCCAAATCCCAGTCGCATGTTCAATGTGCCAAACGTCTTTGAACCAGGGATGACATCTTCGACAAATGTATGTCGATAGATCAAAAAGGTGTCAATCATCAACAATTTGAATTGGAGACCGGTCTGAATGTGAAAACCTGATGCATCTACACGATTATTTTCATCTTCCAAATAGGAAAGCAATGTTTGGTCTAATGAAGAAGGGTCAGCGTTCAACAGGTCTCCTCCAAGCAATTTTGTGACCATGTCAACGTCAGCAATTGGCATGGTTGAGTGTGTATTAAGACCTGCACCTGCGTGGAGCTGTGCTCCAGCCAAGAAAGGAATGGAAAGCCCAACAACCTTTTTTCTAACTGTTGTATAAGTATTCCCACTTAGCCAGCCAAAATTTAAAGATGGCATGTCTCCAAAGGCATTTTGAAACTCAATGTCATACGTATTGGCCTGAATATTAAAGTCAAATTCAACATCAACGAATGGAATCAGGTCAATATATACATACCCTCCGATGGCTCCCGACCCATCAAATGCACCATTCATGAGAGTAACACCAGGGATACCAGTCTCAGGGGATGAGGCATCCACGCTAAATGAACCTTGGCCGAGTTGCAATCCAAGCCCTCCGATTGCAAATATGGAAGTTGGAATCAAACTAATTAAAAAAACTGTGATCAATCTCTTCATTTTTCATTCCTTATTTTATCGATTAAATGATTTTATGGAGTTTACTGTAAGTATGATAATGAAACAAATCCCTCATTGTTAACCCGTGTCTGTCCTAAATAAATTGCGGCATAACAATCCAATCATGAAAATACACTTAGTATCAATTGCTCTGACCCTCATTGCACCTGCATTCTCGCAGGATGTTCTCTGGCCCACTACATTGGGTAAATACTTCTCGTCAAATTTCGGTGAGAATAGGGACGACCATTTTCATATGGGTCTTGATATAAAGACAAATGGTAAGATAGGCATGGAGGTGTTGGCCGTTGAGGATGGTTACATCAGTCGTATCCGATCAAATTATGAGGGATATGGAAAGTCTCTTTATCAGAGGACCAACTCAGGCCATGAGGTGGTCTATGGGCACCTGGAGTCTTTCACACCTGTAATGGAAAAGGTATGGAGACTGCAACAGGCAAAACGACGTAGTTACATTGTGGACACTCAATTCTCATCAAGGGAATTTCAAGTCAAAAAGGGAGACCTGATAGGATACTCAGGTAATACAGGAAATTCTTTTGCTCCTCATCTTCATTTTGAATATCGTGATGGCAAAAGCGTACCACTAAACCCACTGACCATGGCCTTTGAACTAGAAGATCAAATGACCCCGTTCGCTAGGGAACTGGCAGTGATACCATTATCACAGAGTGCAATGATAAATGCCAGCCCCTTGATCCAAACATTCCCACTCTTTCGTGATAAAGGTGGAGTCTACCACTTTGCAGATACCATAAGTGTCTTTGGAGAGTTTGGATTTGCCATGAATGCTGTTGATAAACGTGAGGGGACCAATAATATATACCAATTTCATAGAATAGAACTCTTGGTCGATGGGAAGTTGGAGTTTGAGCTCAACTATGACCAAATCCCATTCAAACAGGGAAAATTTGCCAAAACAATGATACAGTATGATCTAAAGAGGCAAAATCTAGGTGAATTTCAAAAACTATACCGACTCCCCGAACACAAGAAGATCTCTTTGCATGTATCAGAGACCTCGGGAATCTTGGGTCTGGCTCCGGGAGTTCATTCCATTGAGATACATATACTGGATGCCAAGGGAAACAAGACCATTGTAAAGGGTACTGTCGCTGCGACTTTCCCGATGACCCTTGAAGCAAATGAGATATTCAGAGATGACAAGGTCATCATACTTGCCTTGGCACCTAAAAGAGGAGGTCTGTCCATACGTGACGCTGTTATATACAATTTCACAAAGTATGGTTTCACTGATCAAAAGGTTGAGATCCTTCATTCAGAACAAGTGAAAAAAGATCTTCATGTCACACTACCATTAAGATCCATTAAGGACCGGGTCTTGCAAATAATTGGCATCAATCAATTGGGAGGGATGATAGACCCCTACCACTGGACAGATGTCAAACCAGAGATCAGCGTTGTAGATGTGCACCCAGAACTGAAGATCTCCAATACACAAAGAGGATTATTTTTTCAAGTAGACATCGACCACTATGTACCTGCAAAGGTGACCATGAGATTGGCCAATGATAACACCTTTATGTCCTACCCCATGAATCAGATCGGTCCAAATACCTTTTTGACAGAAAAATTATCTCACAACATCGTGAACAACATGACCTATGTTGATATAGAATTACAAAATGAGGATCTGTCCAGAGAGACTCGCTTCCATTACTTGATGCAATTTGTGAGTCCAGGAGAAGAATACTTTGCATTTTCCAATGATAGGGATTGTTCCATAAAAACGCTACCTGGAACCTTCTTCCAAAATAGCGTTGTCTGGATTGACAAGGTAAAGGAGTTTGCCACAGTAGAAAGCGGATTTCATATGTCTCCAGTATATCAACTTCAGCCTTTTGATCTAGCTCTAAAGGGGAATTTTCAAGTTGGTATTCGCTATGAACGTGATCTGGCGGAACACTCTAATCTTGGAATCTATTATTTCGACCCTAAATCTGAAAAATGGACCTATGTAGAAACGATCAATAACAAACGAAAACAAATACTGACAGCAGAACTTGATAGGATGGATGCAGTCACGGTCATACAAGATCTTGATTCTCCCAAAATAAAAAGTACATTCCCTGGTAATGGTGGTCAATACCACTTGGGGGATATAGACAAGATTGTGATCAAGGTAGATGATCTGATCTCAGGAATTGCCCCAGAGGAAGATTCATTCGATCTTTTGTTTAATGATGATATTCTTTATCCTGCTTACCAACCAATAAAAAAGACCATCACATATAATTTTGACCAACCACTGCAAAAAGGGCCACATAAGATCGAGTTCAAGGTTCAAGACCGTATGGGAAATGAATCAAATGAAACCATCTATTTTTCTATTTATTAGTGTTATTTCCCTATAAAGACGACAATCCTCGAGTTCTCTTTCCCATTATAACCTACTCGATCATTGCAGTGAACATTTTGGTATTTTTATTGCAATTCCATTTCACAGGAAACAATCCTCATTTAGGTCAAAAAATAATATTTCGTTTTGGCTTTGTACCTAATGAGTTCAATCCTATCAATATCATGACATCCATGTTCATGCATGGTGGACTTTGGCATATTATTGGAAATATGTGGTTCCTATATATTTTTGGTGATAATGTCGAGAGCATACTCGGACACGTTCGGTATTTGTATTTTTACCTGTTTTGCGGCATCGGAGCTGCAATGGCACAATTTCTAATTGAACCAACATCTGCAGTGCCAATGGTCGGAGCAAGTGGGGCGATTGCAGGGGTCTTGGGAGCCTATATGGTCAAGTTTCCAAAAGCAAGGGTTCATGTTTTTGCAGTGATCATCATTTTTATCACCACATTCATCGTTCCTGCCCAAATAGTGCTTGGGCTATGGTTTATAATGCAACTATCAGGAGGTCTTAGTAGTTTGGGCATAGATACCACTGGCGGAGTGGCTTGGTTTGCTCACATAGGTGGATTTATCGTAGGCATAGGATCATTGAAATTTTTTCAAACTTTTCATTTAAAATAAGTTGAATAAAGAACTAATTAAAACAGCCATTAATATGCGTGAAAAGGCATATGCGCCATATTCAAATTATGAGGTGGGTGCGGCAGTGGAGACCGATACAGGAGAAATTATTGGTGGCTGCAATGTAGAGTCCTCAAGTTATGGATTAACATGTTGTGCAGAAAGAACTGCCTTGTTTCGAGCAATTTCAGAAGGACATAGAAAATTTACATCTTTAGCCGTGTCAACAGAGAATGGAGGAATGCCATGTGGGGCTTGTAGGCAGGTCATTTGGGATCTGTGCAAGGACATAACAGTACACATCTGCGATAAGGACAAACTATTAAAAACTATTCACGCATCTGATCTACTACCTGATGCATTTGATGAGACCTTTTTGAAATGAGACCAATTATCCTAGGCATTTCTGGTGGAACAGGTGCTGGGAAAACATTCACTGTAAATAACTTATTAGAAGCATATCCTGAAGGTGATATCATTTCAATTAATCTGGACTCTTATTATAAAGATCTGATCCATATGGACTATAGGGATCGAATAAAGCAAAACTTTGATCATCCGAGCTCCATTGATATTGATCTAATTGAAGATCATTTAAGACAAGTATCAGAAGGGTCTGATATCAATGTCCCTACCTATGATTTTTCGAAACATATTAGACTTAAGGAGACAACAACCATCTCTAAATCAAAAATAATAATTCTAGAGGGAATTTTTGCACTCCATTACGCACAACTTCGTAAATTATATATGATAAAAATATTTATTGAGACACCGGAAAATATTCGCTTTGAAAGAAGATCAAATCGAGATGTCAGGGAAAGGGGGCGGACGCTCGAATCCGTAAAAAAACAGTATGACTCAACAGTTCTTCCAATGCATGAAAAATTCATTGAACCTTCCAAAAAATATGCTGACCTCATTATTAATGGCAATGATGATATCAATATGATCATTAATAATATCAAAGAAAGAATCGATTTATTTGTGATATGACATTAACTCCTACAAACTCTGGTTGGATCGAGGTCATTTGCGGTAGTATGTTCTCAGGTAAGACCGAAGAATTGATGCGTAGACTACGTAGGGCAGAAATCGCCAAAATGTCCATATCTATCTTCAAACCAAAGATAGACTCTCGCTATGAAAAGGACCACATAGTTAGCCATAATAAGTTAAAAATGATGTCTTTTATCACAGACAGTCCTGAAGAAATAATAAAGATGTCAAAAAAGCATGATGTAATAGGCATCGATGAGGCACAATTCTTTGATCATTCCATAGTGAGTGTTTGTAAAGAATTGGCTGCTGATAAGAAACGTGTTATTGTTGCGGGCCTTGACACTGATTATAGAGGCTTACCATTCGGACCCATGCCAGACATCATGTGCGAAGCAGAATATATAGATAAATTAAGAGCAATCTGTGTCATATGCGGAAATCCTGCATCCTACAGCCAAAGAACTTCTGATGATTCTGATCAGGTTGTGATCGGAGAACTTGATAAATATGAGGCAAGGTGTAGAAATTGCTTCCAACCACCTAAGGAAAATCTACAATGAGGATTACTGGTCTTCTTGGGATTGTCGTCCTTTTGGGTATTGCTTTTTTATTATCCAATAACCGTAAGGCAATAAAGGCTCATACAGTCATATGGGGCATTGGACTACAATTATTATTCGCGGTCATTATCCTAAAGATCCCATTTGTAAGGTCTCAATTTTCCAATATCGATACTATCTTTAAAAAGTTAATTAGTTTTTCCGATGCAGGGAGTGATTTCCTATTCACATCATTCATTCCCGAAATTGGCTATCATGCTGCTATGGTCAATTTCGCTTTTCGTGCATTGCCTGTGATCATATTCTTTTCTAGTCTAATAGCCGTGACTTACCATTTTGGCATAATTCAATTCATTGTAAAGTGGGTTGCAAAGATCATGGAACTAAGCATGAAGACAAGTGGCGCAGAGACATTAAGCATATCTGCAAACATTTTTGTTGGCCAGACCGAGGCACCTATTTTGATTCGACCATTCATAAACAGTATGACCAAATCAGAATTGATGGCTGTCATGACAGGTGGATTTGCAACGGCTGCCGGGTCTGTACTTGCCCTTTATGTTCTATGGCTTCAATCCATCCCTGGGATCGCTGGCCATCTCTTGGCTGCAAGCATTATGTCTGCACCAGCAGCATTGGTCATAGCAAAAATAATATATCCTGAGACAGAACAAGCCAATACATTGGGTGACATACAAATAACAATCGATAAACAAGCAGAGAATGCAATGGATGCATTGGGTCAAGGAGCAACTGACGGTCTAAAACTTGCTGCCAATGTTGCTGCCATGCTAATTGCATTCGTATCGATCATAACTATGGTAAATTATTCTTTAGAATATTTATTTTCTATCAATATGCAGCAGTTGATGGGAGTGATCTTCCAACCTTTGGCCTGGACCATGGGCGTACCTTGGGATGAGGCAAGAACCCTGGGAACTTTGATGGGTGAAAAGATCGTTCTAACGGAATTGATCGCCTATTCTAATCTTAGCGACCTTATTGCTAATAATCAGATCTCAGAGCGAACTGCTGTGATCGCCAGTTATGCCCTGTGTGGATTTGCTAATTTTGGCTCCATTGGAATACAGCTTGGTGGAATCGGAGGAATGGCACCACATAGAAGAAAGGACCTTTCAAAATTGGCACTAAAGGCGATGATAGGCGGTGCACTTGCATCTTGGTTAACTGCAACGATCGCTGGGTTTTTATTATGATGGATATAATATGAGATTATTGATCATGGGCCCTCCGGGGGTTGGAAAGGGTACACAAGCCAAAAGAATAAACCATGAATTGGAAATAGCACATATTTCAACTGGAGATTTATTGCGTACGGAGATTCGCGCAAAAACAGATGTGGGTATCATTGCTAAAAAATTCATAGACAAAGGTAAACTTGTACCAGATGAGTTCTTGCTCGACATAGTTAGAGATAGACTAAAAAAAACTGATTGTGATAATGGATATATCCTAGATGGATTCCCAAGAACACTAGATCAAGCCATAGGTTTTGAGATCATAATGAACGAAAGTGACCAAGTACTTGATAAGGTCATTAGCCTATCAGCTGATGAGGATGAGCTTGTAGATAGACTTGTAAAACGAGGACTGGAATCTGGTAGGAGTGATGATAATTCTGCGGTGATACGCAAACGGCAAAAAATCTATTGGGAGAAAACTGAACCATTGTTAGACTTTTATAATAAAAAGGGGTTGTTGCAAAACATCGATGGACTTGGCGAAATAGAAGAGATCACAGATAGAATATTAATAACAATTAAATAGCCATGCTAAAAATAGGATTAACAGGCGGTATTGGATCCGGAAAATCTTCGGTCAGTTCTCTATTCGGAGAGTGGGGAGCATACATATTTGATGCAGACTCTATTGCAAAAGACATTTTATATAAGAATGAGACCGCTCAGGGTGAGATCATAGCTGAGTTTGGCACAGATATACTAAATAGAGAAGGAAAGATAGAAAAATCAAAACTTGCAAGAATAGCCTTCCAAGATGAAGATCATCAGTTAAGATTGAATACGATCATCCATCCGTATGTATTTACAAATATTGATAATAGTTTTGACCTGATTCTGGAAAAAGGACAACACGAAATATTTTGTGTTGATGCAGCACTAATATATGAATCTGGCGCTGATACGCATATGGATTATGTAGTAGTGATCACAAGCCACCTAAGATTGCGCACTGAAAGAGTCATGGAAAGAGGTGGCCTAACAAGAGATGAGTTTTTGCGAAGGCTTGATTTACAATGGCCTGATGAGGATAAGGTCCATATGGCAGACTTTGTTATCCACAACAATGGCACAAAAGACGATCTTATTACTGAATCAAAAAAAGTATATGCTCTTTTAGCCTAATCTCTCATTCCGATAGGTTTATCCAAGATCTCTTTTATTATTATGGATCTCCGTAAAGATCGCTTTGTTCTAAATAATTCTTCTTTGAGATTGACCCGCCGCAGCCACTTATTACCATAATGCAACTCTTCCCTTTCAGCGAGTTTGGAATGATAAATATTATCCTCAAAATCTTCAAGTTGAGCATCGATCATAGTTCGGTCATCTTCGGGAATGATTTCTTTTTCAATCATTTCACCGGATTCTTGATCAAGATTTTCAGATAACAGATCATCTTCTTCTGTCCCCAAGACCTCCTTCACATCAGAATAGGGTTGAGATACCTTTGGGTTTTGTTCAAATAGATCATTTAATAACTGTTCTATATCATTTGATGGTTCTTCCTTTTCTATGGGATCCACATCATCCCAATTTGGATCAGATTCAATTTCTCTTTGTTTTTTATTTTGTTCACGTTTTTTCAAAAACCCCGAAATGAGGTAAAGTAATAATACTCCTAACCATTCCATCCTAATCATTCTCCTTTATAAGAAGGAATAAGATACCATTGCAAAATATTTCATTAAATATTGGTATCCATGAAAATGGGTTTATGATTTTAGGAAGGCCAAAGCGAAATGAGTACGCAGGTCTTATAAACCAATTGCTTTCTTTTTTGATATTATAACCAATAGTATTGATGATCTTTTTCATTTTACCTATTGAGACCCTAGTTTTTTTTGTACTAATTAAATATTGGATCTTCTTCTCTGGGCAGCCTATAAACCTCAGGTAGAAGACGTAAACGGGATCAGGAATTAGGTGCAAGTACGGCAACTTCCCCAGTAGCTTTGGTATGGTCTGTTGATGGCCAGCATAGGCACAATACTTTGGAGGGAAGGACATAAATAATTTTCCACCTGGATTCAAGAGAGCGTATATGTTCTTAAGAGCCCGTTCCTGATCGGGAATATGCTCAATAACATCACGAATGATTATTGTATCATATTTATCTTTTATTTCATTCTTATAGGATGATGGTTTACAGATATCAGCTTGAAAAAGATGAATGGAACTATCTTCATTCAATAAAACCGCGTTCTTGAATCTTATATCTGATAATTCTAATCCAGAACAAATGGCTCCTTTGTCTTTGTAGAATTTCATTAATCCTGCTTCTGCACACCCAATCTCCAATATTCTTTTTCCATTTACATCCATATCACCAATATGATCAAAGAGAAAATTTTCTCCATACCATTGCTGCTCATCATAGCAACGTAGACAACGAGTGGAAATTTGACCTGCCACATTTTCTGGAATTGCCATACCCAAAGATCTTATCTCAACAGGGAATTACCGCTAATCGTCATTCTCTTCCGTATTCGACTCTGTTCCAGTATCGGCTATGGATTCACGCATCGTTGTATCTGATTTTATGTTTTCCATTTTATAGTAGTCCATGATCCCCATATTGCCTTCTCTAAAAGCATGTGCCATGGCCCTTGGTACCTCAGATTCTGCCTCGACGACCTTAGCTTTCATTTCTTGGGTCTTGGCTGTCATCTCTTGTTCTTCTGCTACAGCCATTGCTCTTCTCGTTTCTGCCTTCGCCTGTGCAACCCTAAGGTCTGCCTCTGCCTGGTCGGCTTGAAGAGAGGCTCCGATATTTTTTCCAACATCAAGATCGGCAATGTCAATGGAGAGTATTTCAAAGGCAGTTCCAGCATCCAATCCCTTATCCAATACAGCTCTTGATATGTTATCTGGGTTCTCTAGAACCTTAGAATAGTTCGTTGCTGAACCAATGGCAGATACAATCCCTTCTCCCACTCTTGCAATGATCGTATCATCTGTTGCACCACCAACCAGACCCGGGATATTTGTTCTGACCGTTACTCTAGCTCTTGCTTTTAATTCAATGCCATCCTTGGCAACAGCAGCCAAGTATCCTTCTTTTGGTGCATTGATCACCTTGGGATACACAGAAGTTTGCACAGCCTCCTTCACATCGCGTCCAGCAAGATCGATGGCAGTTGCAGTTTCAAATGGTAGTTTAATATTTGCCTTGTCAGCAGCAATTAATGCGGAAACTATATTTTGAACATTCCCACCTGCAAGAAAGTGAGTCTCGAGCATATCGGTAGTGATATGCGGTAGGCCAGCCTTGTGTAGGTTTATCACACCATCGGTGACCAATCTAGGTGAGATCTTTCTCAATCGCATACGTATTAGATCAACAATTCGAATCCTACCTAGACCAAGAGAGACGATTCCTTGTATCCACATTCCGATTGGAACAAAATAAAGAAGTGTCGTGATCGCAAAAACAATGAAACCAAGTAACAACATTTGTACAATAGGCATAATTATTCCCCTTTTCTTATTATAATTCTCTAACTAAAACTCGATTACCATCCACACTGAGAATCGTAACCTTTTTCCCTTTCTCAATAAAGCCGCCCTCACTTACGACAAAAATTCTTTGACCTTCAACAACGACCCATCCTGAGGGATGTAAGTCAGTATCTGATGTTCCCGTTTGACCTTGAAGAACTTCCCAGCCTTGAGTATTTGAAAATCCCTGATCCTTTTTTTGTGAACTGGGAGCTGTCAATTGCTCCCAAAATTTTGACCTTATCATTAGTTTTACTAATAAGATCAATCCAACTATGGCTCCTAAAATTCCAATAAGAAATCCATCCATTGCTTGGCCTAGAACCTCTTCGCCCACAGGGACCTCGGGCAACAATAGTAGATATAGACCATATAACATGAAACCAATTCCACCAATTCCAACAATACCAAACCCGGGTATGACCAACATCTCAAGAAGCATTAAGGACAAACCTGTTAGTATGAATATCATATCTGACATGGTTGCTAATTGCGCAATATAGGATACACTTAACGATAGTATTAGACAAGTAAGCCCAACAAAGCCAGGGATTCCCCAGCCTGGACTTTGAAGTTCAAAGAGAATACCTAAAAAACCAAATGTGGTCAGCAGTGATGCTACTACCGGATTTGTCAAGAATCTAACAATGTTCTCTGACCAATTTTCAGAACTCTCCATGATCTCAATAGATCCATATCCCAGTGAATCCATTAAGGCATCAATGGTCTCAGCGGTACCATCAGCAATGCCATATTTTATAGCTTGATCTGTTGTCAATGAGATCAGTTTACCATCTTTTCTCCCTTCAATATCATTCACTTCTATAGAATCACCATTGATGACCAAGTGTGTAAAATTCAACTCTTCGTCCACCATGCCTCTTGCTATTTCCTTACTCCGTCCTCGTCGCTCAGCTGTAGATGCCATTTCTTCACGCATGAAACTAATGACCTTTTCACTTCCTTTTTTCCCAGACATATCTACTGCTGTTGCAGCACCTATCAATCCTCCTCCGGTCATAAATATTTTTTCACAGGACAATGAGATAAGTGCCCCCGCAGAAATAGCACGTCTATTAATATATGCAACTGTAGTTACATCGGCACCTAAAATTGCATCCTTGATCTGTGTGGCTGCATCAACGCGTCCTCCAAAAGTATTAATGTCAAAGATCACAACTGCTGCATTTTTTGATTCTGCCTCATCTAACGTTCTTTGTATAAAAGGAGGTAATCCAAGATCGATCGTCCCTTCGATCGGAACTCGATATACCACCTCCGCGTATAAAGTTGATAGAACAAATAATTTATATAATAACAGTCTTTTCACTACCTTTAAATCTCATTCATTATTAATTAAAAAACGAACAAAATATAGATATAACATAGTCGTAATTTCGACATAAGATGAAGCGTTCTCATACAATCACATATTTTTTGCTTACCTTATGCAAAGCCGGTCTATCAGCCATTTCAAAAAGGTCCAGAAACAGATTGGCAGGACATATGGCAAGCATATTATTTCATAATATACGTTTTAGGAAAGAGCTAGCTAGGGAAAATTTGCAAAGGGCATTTCCAGAATGGGCTGAATCAAAAGTGAATCTTACTTTAATAAAGGTCTATTTATTCTTTTCTCAAAACTTCATTGATTTTATATCAATTCCTAGATCGTGGGATGGAATAAAGATAGATGTTGTCGGAGATGGTTTTCTAAGGTCCGCCACAAATCAGGGAAAGGGTATTGTTTTCATTACTGGTCACTTTGGATGTTGGGAGATCTTGGGGAAATGGCTTGGCGAATATGCTTCTTTATTCACTGGTGTGGCCCAGCGCCAACAAAATAGAGGCGCTGATCAATTCTTTCAAGAGCAACGAGAAATTCCTGGAACCAAACATATTTTTCGGAAAGAACCAATTGAAAAGATGTATGATGTTTTAAAAAAAAATGGGATACTTGGATTGGTGAGCGATCAAGATGCCAAGAAAAAGGGTGTTTTTGTAAAGTTTTTTGGTTTGCCAGCATCTACGCCTAAGGGTGCGGCCCTTTTTCATATCAATACATCAGCGCCTATGGTAATAGGTGTTTGTATCAAAAGATCATTCCAGCACTATGAATTAAGATTCTCTCCTGTGGATACATCAAGTCAGGACATTAATAACATTACTCAAGACTATACAAATATTCTAGAACAACACATCCGAGCTAACCCAGAACAATATTTTTGGTTTCATAGAAGATGGAAGACTAAACCCTAAAAGACCATTTGCTGTGTTTGAAAGAATATCAATCAACGATAAAAATGTTTTAAAAAAAACATGTTCAATCCTAGAAGCGGGAGGAATCATTGCATACCCTACAGATACTATCTATGGCCTAGGATGTGATGCGTGTAATGATGGTGCAATTCAAAAGATCAATTCAATAAAACAACGAGAAGCTCCAATGAGTGTTTTATGCCCAGATCTTGAAACTGGATCATTGTGGATGAACCTACCAGATCATGAAAAAACAAATGCTAAAGACAGGATGATGACAGCAACCACAATAATAGTGCCCGTTAAAGATCACATAGCATCCAGACTGGTGATGGGAGACGGAAACACCCTGGGAATTAGAATACCAGATCACACCTTTTGCATAGATCTTGCCAAGAATTATCCAAATCCCATCACAACTACAAGTGTGAATCGTTCTGGCCACAATCCACATACAAACCCTGATATAATTGAAATAGAATTCTCTAATGAGATAGATCTATGTATTGATGATGGGATCATCAAAGGTAGAGGATCTACGATATATAAGTTCAATAATGGTGATTGGCAGGTCCTCCGCTAATGAGGAATATCTTTTTATCGTGCTTATTCTATTCTTCATTATTGGGTGGCATCCCTTTTAAATCAGGTGAGACCTTAAGATATAATGCCTCATTCGGGGGTGTCTCTGCAGCCAATGCCAGTCTAAAGGTCATCGGGAAAGAAAAATTCAGTGATACTATGACATATCATGTACAATTCACTGCAAGATCAAAGGGCCTGATAAGTTATTTGTTTCCGATTAATGATAAAATCGATCTGTGGCTTAGTGAGGATTCTCTATTTACAATAAAAGAATCATCAATGATCAAAGAAGGAAGTTATGAATATTCACGAGAAATGATCCTTGATCATCAATCCGGTAGCGTCCTATTAGAAAATGATACCTTGCAAATCCCAAGAGGAACACAGTCACCTTATTCATTATTCTATTTTTTTCGTAATAAAGATATAGCCAGTATGGCATCTGACACCTTGAATACCATCCAGGGAAAAAGGATCACCCCATTAAGTATTTTGATAGAAGAAGATATTGAAATTATCGTACCCGCTGGAAAATTTTCATGTACCAAGGTAACACCAGTTAGGTCAAATAGAAAAAATTTTAAAAATAGATCTCAAATGTCCATCTTGTTTTCTAATGATGACCATCAATATCCAGTAAAGATATGGCTCACCATGAAATATGGATCACTAGTGCTTGAGCTTGATAGCATTATCAATTAAACAATCTAGTAATATCTTGAAATATAATTGTTACCATTAATATAAGAATGAATGCCATTCCAATTTGTTGAATGGCAATTCTGGTCTTCAACGTCAATGGCCTCCTTATTGCTGCTTCTATGAGATGAATTAAGATATGACCTCCATCCAAGCCTGGAATGGGCAATATGTTCAAGAACGCAAGGTTAACGCTTAATAGTGCCATAAAGGTAAGAAATGGTATTAGTCCAGCCTCAGCTGTCTGCCCAGCAAGCTGAGCGATCAAGATCGGGCCACCAAAGTCTGAGACTGATGCATCACCAGCTCCCAACATGCGAAGGCTCTCAATTATCATCATAAAACTTCCAATCGTTCTTGAAAAGCCAATAGAGATTGCCTCTTTTGCTGTTATGCTCATATATACCATTTCAGGATAAATGCCTAATACTCCTACTGTATCCATACCGCCTTTTACTGGGATTACACTTGTAGTTGTGGTTATTTCAAGATTGATCATTGAATCATCTCTTTCAAGGACCAAATCAATTTTAGTATTTGGTCTGGTCTTTATCAAACTGGTTAGTTCGCTCCAGGTTTTTACATTGTTATCATTTATCTTTATGATTCGGTCACCTGGTATTATTCCAGCCATTTCTGCGGGCATATTTCCAATCGTCTCCCTAACTACTGGCTCATCTTTGATCTCCGCAGAACCTTGATAATATCCCAGTGATGCAAAGAGGATGAATGCTAAAATGGTATTCATTATTACTCCAGCGCTCAATATCCATAGTTTTGCCCATAATGGTTTAGACATAAATTCATCTTCTTCATAATTTATCTCTGTGTCCATGTTCTCATCAATAATCCCAGCCATTTTAACATAGCCACCCAATGGTAATAGCGCTACCACATATTCGGTCCCAGATCCCAACCGGCCTGTTCTATTAATATGTTTTTCTAATACGGGTTGCCATTTAAAAGAACCTCTGGTACGTTTGAAAAAGAATAATTTACATAATAGGCCATCATCAATAGACTCGATAGTTAAAAATCGCGGAGGGATTCCAATAGAAAAACGCTCTACCCTTACTCCAACAGATCTTGCAGCCATAAAATGACCGAATTCATGTATGGTGATAAGAACACCAAGTAGTATAATAAATGCCCAGAGTGTTGTCATATATATTTAATCTACAAAAAAAATCATTTTTTGTTCCACTATATCAAGAATCATTGATCTTGTTTTTTACCCATATTTCTAGATCATTTATATCGTCAAGGCTAGGATGTTCAATCCACGGATGATCCTCCAATATGATCTCATTTATTCTGGGAATATCGGTGAATAATATCTTATTTTTTAAAAATAGATCAACCGTGATATCATTGGCCAAATTGAGAGAAGCTCCAGATGTACCTGCTCGCTCCAACGCCTTGAATGCCAATGAGATCGAGGGAAATCTTTTGAGGTCTGGTTCTTGGAAAGTAAGGTCTCCACAATTAAAAAGATCTAGCCTCTCCCAAGGTGCATTTTTGTGTTCTGGGTAAGTAAGTGCGTATTGTATTGGTACCTTCATGTCTGGGACGCCCATTTGTGCTTTGATTGCACCATCGTTCATCTCTATCATGGAATGAATGATGGATTGTGGATGAATTACAATATCTACCTTATCAGGAGCAAATCCAAACAACCAATATGCCTCGATCACCTCTAGTCCCTTATTCATCATCGTAGCACTATCAATGGTTATCTTTTTACCCATATCCCAATTGGGATGTTTGAGCGCCTCATCAATTGTTATATCTTTAAATGTAGATACGGGTCTCTCCCTAAATGGGCCACCACTGCCGGTCAATATGAGTCGATTTACATCTTTTATATCCTCACCAACCAAACATTGCCAAATGGCTGAATGCTCGCTATCAACTGGGAATAGTTTTGTATCAGATTCTTCCAATGCTTTATTTATTATATCCCCGGCCATAACAAGACTTTCCTTGTTTGACAAAGCAACATTAACACCAGATCTAATGGCATGAAGAGTTGGCTCCATTCCTGATGAACCCACCAAGGCATTCAGCATAATATCGATGTCATTTCTCTGAGCTAGATCCAATAGGCCCAACCGACCAGTTAATAATTCAACTCCCATTGATTCTAGATCACTTTTTATATTTTTACTTGCTAGTTCGTCAACAACAGCAACTGCCCTAGGGGTAAATTTCTTAGCTTGTTCCAATAAAAGATCAATATTACTGTTTGCAGATAAATAGGTTATTTCAAGATCATCTTTCAAATGTGAAATAACATTAAGTGCGTTTACCCCAATAGACCCCGTTGATCCCAATATAGAAAGACGTTTTTTCATTAGAATATTTCTTTTTGAATGAAAAATGTTACAATTGATCTATGTGGTGTAATTCGATTCTCTAATCCTAAGATCATTACAGATATTGGAATAGCAAAATCAAAACCGATGAAATTCATTTGTCCTTCCATGGTCTTGGGAAGATCATGATCTCCAAGAAATGAACGCTCTTTAAAAAAGTTTGTACCCATACCTATTCGGAAAGTAAGATCATTCCACTGAAACCATTTACGAATATCTATCAATAAGGACGTTAAACCAAAATACTCCAGTCCCTTTAAATCAATTCGCTGCAAAGTGGTACTCCAATTTAGAGTATCCTTACCACCAAAATAATATTGAAGACCCCCGCCTGTGATCTGTGGATGATCATTTCCTGATTTAAAACCATAGGATTTATATGTCAATGATAGATTCTTGGTTACTTTAATTCCAACATCAAGATTTGGATATTTAAAGGTATTTGAATTAGCCGCTACAAGAATTGAGGATAATCCGGTTTCTATAATAAGTCGATTATTAGACATTGGATCTATCATTGGAGACCCACTTAGCCAAAATGAGGAGGAATATACAATTTCTTTTGCGCTGCCATCGGTGATGTTAAAAAGCTCTGATTGAGGGTATGTAAAGGACAACAATAGAGCAACTGTAAAAATTAATTTCACAAAATAAATTTAAATAATACCCCTATCAGATGTATGTATAAAATCAACAATCTGATCCTTGCTATTAGATGGGGGAATCTCTGTCTCAATCTTTTTTAAAGCATCGTCTCTATTTAGTCCAGATTTAAAATACATATGATATATTTTTTTTATTGATCTCCTATCTTCTAGTGAGAAGCCTCTTCTTTTCAATCCAACTGAATTAACTCCCTTATACCTGAGAGGATGTTCTGCTGCCATTATAAATGGAGGGACATCTTGGACTGCCCTAAAACCTCCTCCTATAAACGCATGGGGCCCTATCTTTGTAAACTGATGTACAAGCACTCCTCCTCCTAAAACTGCCCATTCACCTACTTCTACATGACCACCAAGGGTTGATAAATTGGACATTATTACATTGTCGCCTAAGATACAGTCATGTGCCACATGGGATGAGGCCATCAATAAACAATCGGAACCAACCTGTGTTTGACCAAGTGCTTTTGTTCCACGATTAACAGTCACATATTCCCTTATTTTTGTACGGGCACCAATTATAGTTTTTGTTCTTTCTCCTTCAAACTTTAGGTCTTGCGGTATTTCTCCAATAGAACTGCAATGCAAGATCTTGCAATCTTCAGCAATGTATGTGTTTGGGCAAATGGTAACAAAATTACCGATTTCGCAATTATCTCCAATCGTCACATCTTTTTCTATAACAGAGTATGGACCAACCTTTACATTATTTCCTAAAATGGCTGATTCATGAATTATGGCCGTTTGGTGTAATAGACTAGAAATATTATTCTCTTGCTCTATCTACCAAATTAGCTGAAAAAAAGGCATCAACAGCAAGTTTATCATCAATACTACATTTCCCGTGGAATTTGCATAGATTAAGTTTCTTTTTAACAAGCTCAACCTCTATCTTCAATTGGTCCCCAGGAACTATTGGTCGTTTGAATTTGGTTTTTTCAACTGTCGTGAAAAACATGTTCTTTTCTAGAGGGTCATCAACTTGATTCAACATTAAAAAAGATCCCGCTTGACATAAGACCTCTAAAGAAAGTACTCCAGGGAAAATGGGCTGACCTGGAAAATGACCTTGAAAAAATGGTTCATTAATTGTCACATTTTTTAAGGCAATCAGAGATTTTCCTGGATCAGTGATTTCAATCTTATCAATTAAAATAAACGGATATCTATGTGGTAAGATTTTTATTATGTCATTTATATCAAACTTTGTTTTTTCCAATAAATCATTCATCTTTGTCTGTCCATAATATTTTTAATTCCTTAGAATATTGTTTTTTTAATTTTTTTACAAATTCAACATTGCTTGCATGTCCTGCTCTTGCTGCTGTGACGTGGCCCCTGATGGGGACACCAAGAAGGGCGAGATCTCCAATAAGATCCAAGGTCTTATGTCGGACTGGCTCATTCTTAAATCTTAGCACCTTGCCATTCAATATCCCATTAGCCCCTTGAATTATATTATGCTCAATACCAAATAACTGTTTCAATCTATCCATTTCAATGGAATCAATTTCCTTATCAACTATCACAACTGCATTGTCTAGACCACCACCCTTAATCAGACCTCTCTCCTTCAGCATCTCCACCTCACTCAAGAAACAAAAAGTTCTTGCTGGTGCGACCTCAAAGGCAAAATCTTCTTCCATATTGTAAATTGCCTCGTACTGAGTTCCAAGAGCTGAAAGATTATATTCAACCATAAATGTGATTCTAAATCTATCAGAGGGAATCACGTGGATATCAATATCTCTATATGAATTTGTATAGTTTACAGCTCGTGTTATTTCTAAAACCTTTCGCTCTTTATTTTGAACGCGTATACCAGCCTTTATTAAACATTCAACAAAATCTTTTGCGCTTCCATCCATAACAGGTGGCTCTTTACCAGTAAGCTCAATTAAGATATTGTCTAGCCTTAATCCACTTACAGCTGCAAGCGCATGCTCTACAGTATGAATTCTGACATCATTTTCTTCTATTGTAGTGCCACGTGAAATATCTACAACGTGATCTATGTCAGCTTTTATCTCAGTACAGTCTTTAATATCAGATCTAATGAAACGAATCCCCGAATTTTCGGGTGCAGGATGGAATGTGATCGTAGTTTTCACCCCCGTATGCAAACCAACGCCTTGGCAGGACTGTGAGGTTCTGATCGTTCTTTGTTTTCTTTCCATTTTATAATTTAATCAACTCTATTTATTTTAATCAATTTATCACGCAACTTTTCAATCTCATTGATCAACGCAAGTCTTCTGTTGTGCTCTTTTATTTCTCTTGCTGGAAACCCTGCATACACCTTATCACCTTTTAATGATTTTGTTACACCTGACTTTGCTGCAACAGTGGATCTATCACCTATTTTCAAATGTGGTGCCACTCCAACCTGCCCAGCAAATGTACAAAAATCGCCAACCTCTGAACTACCGGCAATTGCAAATCCTGCAGTTAAAAGACATCCTTTACCTATCTTAACATTATGAGCAATATGAACCAAATTATCGATCTTTGTCATTTCACCAATAATGGTACTTCCAATTGTTGCTCTGTCAATGGCACAATTAGATCCAATTTCTACATCATCACCAATGATCACATTACCTGTTTGTGGTATTTTTTCATGTATTTCATTTACAGTCACATATCCAAAACCATCACAACCTATAATGGTCCCACTATGTACAATAACGTTATCACCCAAGACAATTGATTCATATAAACAAACATTAGCTGATATAATACAATTTTTCCCAATAGCCGTATTTGAACCGATAACACAATTTGCCCCAATAGAACTTCCCTCGCCAATACTAACCTCATCATTTATAATGGCTCCTGCATCAATGTTAACATCTTTGCCAATATTCGAATTCTTTGAAATCACTGATCTGGGATGTATTGATGGTCTTTTTTCTTTTTTTTCTGTAAAAAGACCCAGTGTTCTTGACATCGATAATTGAGGATTTTTTACAACAATTCCATTTCTACCACTCAACAAAGTACTGTCGCTTACTATGATAGCTGCGGCGTTGGTATTCTTTAAGTATTTACTATATAATGGATTACCTAAAAAGGTGATGGTATTAGGTTTTGAATTTTGAATTTCCGAAACACCTGAAATCAAACATGAGGAGTCACCAACAATATCTCCTTCTAAATGTTTTGCAATCTCACTGAGAGTGAGTTTCAATTTATTTTTCTGCTTTTAGATTGCGTAATTCATGTAATACATCATCAGTCACGTCATAATTTGGTTTTGCATATAACAATCCCATACTTGAATCCATAATGTAGTCAAAGCCCTTATCTATGGCCACTTTACGCACTGCTTCTCTTACTTTTCCTAAAATTTCATATTCCATTTGAGCTGATTTTTTCATCAGCTCTCCTTGAGGACCAACTTTTTCAGCTTGATAGTTTTGAATGCCTCGTTCCATTTGAATGATCTGTTGTTTGATACTCTCACCCTTATCTAGTGCCATAAGACGTTTCACTTCATAATCTTTATTTAAACTATCCAACTGCATAATCATTTTTTCATACTCAACTTGTACCTTTTGATACTCCATCTGAAGTTGAGATTCTGCTTCAGTGAATTCTTCATATTCTGTACGAATTCTTTCTGATTGTATGTAACCAATCTTCAACTGGGCAAAACTAAGTGTCACCATACCAAAAAAGATTGTAGTGAATAATATATTCCGAGAGGATTTTTTCACAGTTTACTCCTTGTTTTTAAAATTGTTGGCCGAATGTGAGAGTTGTTTTCCAAGCAGGTTTTAATTCCCCATCTTGGTCTACTCTATCAAATCCATATCCAATGTCAAAACCCAACATGCCTATCATAGGCATAAAAAAGCGAATCCCTGCACCTAATGATCTCTTTAGGTCCAATGGCCCATTTCTTGGAAGACTTAATCTTTCCATTAAATCACCAGAAGACCAAACATTGCCCATTTCGGCAAATATAAGACCATAAACTACAGGATTTTCTGCGAATGGCACTCGAAATTCTGCACCAAATTTAACCATTGCATTCCCACCAATCGGATTCCCGCTATATGTGACTGGACCTACTCGATTATCATCATATCCTCTTAAAGGATTACCATATGGTATGCCATTGCCTCCCATAATAAAGCGGTCATAATAAGGTATATATGAAGAACTGCCATCTTGAGATGGAAGTTCTTTCACAATACCAATTTTCATGGAATTCATTAATACAAATTTCCAGAAGGTTGGTGTATACCATTCCAAATTTAAAATATGTTTATGAAAATTTTCTTGCCCACCTAAGACCCATCCGGATAGAGTAGAATTAAGTGAAAAATGAGATCCTATGGTTGGAAACTCTGGATGGTCTCTGCTATCTCTTCGAATGGTCTGGACAAAACTTATCCCATCGGTTTGTGTTTTACCACCAGCATATTTTTCTAGGTCCTCTTCACTACCTGAATATTCCCTTCTACGAACCATAAACCTCCAGGTTCCTCTAAAATAATCATCTGGCCATTTGAAAATTCGCCCCCACATAATACTCCCGTATGTACTAGTGGTCTCTAAGGGAGAATAATACATTGCAGAACCTCCGCCTCGCATATCATATCCAAGCGAAGCACCTACTAGATTCTTTGTATCATTCACCATTGGATCGGTAAAGCTAATGGATGCTCTCCTAGTTTTTGGCCTATCTACATTATACCCTTGATACATATAGGAGTTTTGACCTCCGCTACTCACACCTTCATTATAACTAAAGCTGAAGCTTTGTCCTTTACCTCTGAAATTAGGTAAGGATAATCCACCTCCACCGGTTAGTCCATAGTATTGGGAATAGCCCATATTAGCACTAGCCTGACCGGCTGGTTTTTCTTCAACGGTAAATTCAATATCTATCTTATCTTCAGATACAGGTACAATATTAGGTGCGGCATTTGCAAAGAAGTTTAGCATCATAACCTCGCGGTAACTGCGTGCAATCAAATCTTGATTGTATACATCACCCGGGAATACTCTTAACTGTCTACGAATCACATTCTCACGTGTTCGAGTATTGCCCAAAATCGAAATATTATTAATATATACTTTATGATTTTCAGTAATCATAAAGTGTATGTCCAAGGAGTCTTCTCCTACAGGAGTGATCTTGGGGTCAACTCTGCTGTAGATATATCCACGATCCAAATAGAGTCCTTGGACTCGTGAGAATACAGCCATGTTAAAGTCTTCATCGCTATACCTCTCGCTTTTTTCCAGAGCAAGAGCACGCTCAAGTATTTCTTGATCAAATAATGTCATACCCTCCCATGAAAAATTTCGATATTTATATTGTGGCCCTTCATCTACATTTAGAATAATATTCATTTTTTTTCCATTTGTAGAGTATTCTATGGAGTCACTAATTATACTAAAATCTCTGTAACCTTTATTACGATAGTAGGTGGATAAAAGATCTTTGTCATCATCAAATTTTTTCTTATCAAAGGTTGATCTCCAAAACAAAAACCATGGTTGTTGCTTTGTCTCTTTCATTTCCCATCGTAAACGAAAATCAGAAATAGATTCATTACCATCAATAAGAATTTTCCCAATTTTGACCTTTCTATTCTCTTCAATATTGAAAGTAAGGTCTCTTATGAGGTCTTTACCTTTCCCTCCAAATAATTTCAAATCCTCCTTTGGAAGAGAGAGTTCAGAATCTATGGTTACATTTAGATATCCTTTTTCAGCATATAGCTTTCGGATGGACTCTTCAGTGTGATGAACAGTGTTGGGCTTTATTCTCTGACCTGTCGATAGGCTGATCTCATCATTAAACTTTCTATCTTTTATTTTTTTATTGCCTTCATATAATACATCCCCAAGGATGAAGTTTTCTTTTACTTCAATGACCATGGATAAACCATCTTCAGTCTCCTCATCATAATGTATTTGTACATCTTGAAAAAGTCCCAATTGCCAGAGACGTTTTATTGCCCTAGGAAAATCAGCAGTGGTGACGGTCTGTCCCTCTCTTAGACCTGCAGTGAAAATGATGGTCTTCTCTGAGGTCACCAAGTGCCCTTTTACACTTACGCTTGCAATTTTAATCTCGTCTTTCTCATATTGAGAATATGTGAGAGAAAAAAAACAAATAAATATTAGAAAACGTCTCATTATCAATTTTGAATCTTTTGTCCAACATTTCCAAATCGACGTTCCCTTGATTGAAAATCGAGAATAGCATCCATTAATTGTTTTTCACGAAATTCAGGCCAAAATAATTCTGTCATAAAAATCTCTGTATAAGCAATTTGCCAGAGTAAAAAATTACTAAGTCTGCATTCTCCACTGGTTCTAATCAAAAGATCCGGGTCGGGTATATCTCTTGTATAAAGACAGTCGCTTAGCAGGTCAATGTCAATATTGGCCGGGTTTAAATCACCCGATTGAACCTTAAGCGCCAAATTTTTAATGGCCTTTATGATTTCCTGGCGGCTACCGTAGTTCAAGGCCAGATTTAAATTCAAACCAGTATTTTTCTCTGTCATTTTAACACCCTCCATAAGGCCCTTTGCAGTTCTAGATGGGATTGTATCTAGATCACCAATAATTGTAAATCTTACTTCTTCTCTATGAAGTTCTTCAATCTCTTCTTTTATTGTTTTAAGCAAAAGATGCATCAACGCACTGACCTCTGATGATGGTCTTTTCCAATTCTCTGTGGAAAAAGTATATAGTGTTAAGTGTCTTACACCAATTTCACCACAAACTCTCGTTATTTCTCTAACAGAATTGATTCCTTCCTTGTGCCCTGAAATTCTGGGTAGGGACCTTGCTTTAGCCCAGCGACCATTGCCATCCATAATTATGGCTATATGTTTTGGTATGTGGTCCATTAGGACCTTCTCTTTAATTGGTTCTTGCATAGTGATACTGGGGAAAAGGCGGGCGAAATTACTTCCGGCTTACAGGCAATACAACCCAGATAGATCTCAGGTAAATTTATTATTTATCTATTAACAAGCTCTTTAGTGTAAAGTTCCATGTTGATTTATTCAATAGTTGATATAATCTGGGTGGCAATATCAATATACACCTGACCAATCTCATCAATATTTTCTTCCATCGTAATAGGAATTCCCTCATCGGTTGACAACATGACCTTTTCAGAAAAAGGTATTTGACCAAGTAGCGGGACACCAAGTCGTTTACTCTCTTGTTCGCCTCCGCCTACTTTAAAAAGATCTAGTTTAAGATTAAATACACCATCCGAATCAACCGGTACGATCTTCCCATTAATTTCTATTAATGAATCTGTAGGATTAACCTTGCCATTCAACGCCAATCCTGACATGTTCTCTACAACACCTAAGACCGGTGTGTTTACCTTTCTGAACATATCAGCACCTTTCCTAACATCTGCTAATGCTATATCTTGGGGAGTGGTGACAATAACGGCTCCAGTCATGCGTAATTTTTGAGTCAGTGTTAACTGAATATCACCAGTGCCTGGTGGAAGATCTAGCAATAGTATGTCAAGTTCGCCCCAATCTACATCCCTAAAAAATTGTTCTGTCATTCTAGAGACCAAAGGTCCCCTCCAAATGACGGGAGTATCATTCCCACTGATAAAACCAAAGCTCATTACCTTCATTCCAAATTTATCAAGCGGAATCAATTTATTATCTTGAGTCATCTTGGGTTGTTCATTTAAACCTAAGAGAATAGGAAGGGATGGGCCATAGATATCAAGGTCCAAAAGACCAATTTTCTTTCCTTGTCTAGATAATGCACAGGCCAGATTTGCTGCGATAGTTGACTTCCCGACTCCACCTTTTCCACTTGCTATCGCAATAACATGTTTCACATTTTCTAATATGGGAACCGGGTGAGGTGATTTCTGAGTGGGGGGACTTTTCATTCCTTCATTTTTAAGCACTATTTTTACTGAGGTGAAGTCGCTCCCAAGTTCATTTTTAATACTTTCAACAACTAATTTTTTCTTCTCCTCATTCTGAGAGGATATGTTAAGCTCCAATGTTATATCACTTGCTTGAATACTGATATCTTTGACCATGCCAAATGAAACAATATCTCTATTGAAACCAGGATATTTAATTGATCTTAGTTTTTCTAATACCTGTTCTTTTTCCATCTTATTCCGTATAAAAAAAACGGCTGCCCACAGACAACCGTTTTATTGTTAATAAAAAATAAATTATCAGCCAGAATATTCCCTTCCAAACCAATCATAGTTAACTTTAATATATTTATTCCATTCATCTGGTACTTCACTTTCTTCAAAAATTGCCTCAACAGGACACTCAGGCTCACATGCACCACAATCAATACACTCTTCGGGATCAATATATAAAGAATCATTTTCCTCAGGAACAAATCCATCAACTTTTGCCTCAGCTCCGGCTCCAGTTTTATCATGTGGACCATGTATACAGTCAACTGGGCAAACTTCAACACATGCCGTATCGCACGTCCCAACACATGGTTCGCAAATAATATAGGTCATTTTAGTACTCCTTTATGATAAAGCTTAATTTTTAATTCTATGTACTCTCAAATTTAAAAGTAAAACTTGCCTGTATAAAAAGGTTTTGAAAGTAATTTCTATCTTTAACTCTCAGTGATTTAAAATAATGAAAAAAGAATCTCAGGATATTATGGCTTACTCAAATAATATCACATTCCGGTGGTTACTTTGGCCTAGTAGGCACAACTGCACTATTTTCGGTCTTCATAGGTGTGATGACTAATCTCATATCTGTTAAACTTGTATTCTTTTTTGTTAACATTGGTGCTTTGGTCTATGGATTAATCAGTCCGGGTAGGGCTGAAAGAATAAAACTGAGAAAAATATTATTATGAGTTATATCATTATTGATCAAGGCACATCATCAACTAAAGCATTTTTACTAAATACAAATGGTAAAATACTTCACAGTGACAAAGCCAAATACAGCTTACAAAGACCTCGTCCATTTCATGTTGAATGTGATCCTAAAACAATATTAATTGACATTCAAAGATTATTTTACGAAATGATGTTTTTATCAAAAGAAGAAAAAGTTACTGGAGCAGGCATTGCATTCCAGCGTTCTACTTTTCTTTTCTGGGAAAAATCTACTTGTAAACCGATTACCCCAGCAATCAGCTGGCAAGATAGTCGCGCAACTAAAGTTTTAGGAAAATATAAGAAATATGAAAAAAAATTATGGAATATTACAGGTACTCCATTAAGCGCTCATTTTGGTGGGCCTAAATTCATTCATATGGTAGAAAATAATGAAATGCTTAAGGGAAGAATTAAAAATAATGAACTATATTTTGGCCCTCTAAGCGCATTTATAACACATGCCATAACAGGTAAACCTGCCATTGACGAGTCAATAGCAGGGCGTACATTAATGTATAATTTAAGAAAGGGTCGTTGGTCTAGATTTGCAACAAATCTATTCAATGTACCCAATAATTGTCTTCCGCCGATTACTCCGGTGAAACATGATTATGGTACAATCTTTGATTCAAAGATTAGATTACTTTCAATAATTGGCGACCAACAAGCTGCATTGATAGGTCAAAATGGACTCAAGAAAGATTCAATTGGAACAAACTTTGGCACTTCAGCAAGTATACAATACAATGCTGGACCAAAACCAATGAATGTAAAAGGTCTTATATCAAGCGTATTATATTCTGATAATAAGAGTAAGATATTCATGGTAGAGGGAACGATCAATGCGTGTAATGCGCTTTTCTATCATTTAGAAAGTGTCTTATCTATACCCCATGAAAGAATGCGTTGGGATGAGCGTATCAAAAATACCATGACAAAAGGTATATTCGTTCCAGGATTTAATGGCATTTCAGCACCATACTGGAAAACAGGATTTGATGATATATATGTAGATCTTGATTCAAATCCTAATCAAATAATTAGAGCTGGTATGGAATCAATTGGATATTTAATGAATGATATCTTGAATTGTCTTCAATCTGCTGGAATGAAGATACCAAAAACATTAACAGCGTCTGGAGGAGCAGCAAGGCCGGTGCTTTTACAATTTATATCAAGTTTAACAAAAATAAAAATTGGGTATTACGATGTTAAAGATAGAACGGCAATTGGAGTATATAAGATATTGAGTGGGCAATATTCAAATAAATTTGATAAGGTTGAAAATTTGAAAAGTTTTATGCCAAAACACCTACCTCATGAACTGAATAAAAAAATCAAGTGGGATAAGACCCTTATCGATGCAAAAATAAAAAATGATTATTCAGATATATAAAGTTTCCTATTTTGAAGTTCTGTCATGTTCTTGACTTCCTTAATCTCTTTTACAGCGCCTTTTATCTCACTATTGAGATTTTTTAATATTTTATCGTTTACAGCCATTGAGTTACTAAGTTGTATAAAATCCTCATTGGCTACAATAACCTGTTTCTTAGCTGTTTTTGAATCATCGATCAAAACATCTAATTGATTTTCAATTTGATTGATTTTTGTTTTAAGAGAATCAGATTGTTCATCACTGTTTACAATTCTTTTATTGATCATTAACAATCCTAGTAATACCAATAGGATATTAAAGGCCAATAGGAGGGTTGTTGTTGAGATGTTTTCGTTTTTCATGGTTTTGGTATTTTTATTCCTGATTTAACTTATTAAGACAATAAATAGAGATTGAAATGTCGTATAAAAATAATTAGTACATACTCATAATACCAAGCATTATTAAAATGAAATAGGGTACTAGGTCTGCAGCGCCTAAATAATCCTTTGCAATCCGCTGACCTGCAAATAGTATGATAAGGGTTATGCCAATCACAACAAAACCATAAAAGATCCAAATAGTGCTTCTCATTGCAAAGGCATAATAAACCCCATATGCAAGCATAAAGCTACCAGTTAACTCTAAAATTGTCAGTACTGAGAGCATCAAGGGTATTATCTTAATTAATAATGAATTGGAAAAATGAACTTTTAAAAATTCTAGATTCCCATTTCGGTCTATGATTTTATCTAAACCAGATTGAATAAAGGCAATAAAAATAAATATAGCTATGAGAATTTGACATAATTCCATTGGACCTTTAAATGGTACACCCAATAATTCTATTCTATCACCATATTGATCTAGCACTGATTGAGCAAACAATATTGATGAAATAAATGGAAATAAAAAAATAAAGAATATGTACTTTTTCATATTAATCTTCTCCTCTGAGCAATCTTTGGATTTTTGTTTTTATTAAATCACGTATTTCTTCAACAGACAAGTCTTGATATTCATCTTTTTTAATAGGTTTTCCAAACCTAGTGGTTATAATGCCTGGTTTTATTCTCCAATCATTTTTTCTTTTGGCTTTATATGCTCCAAGTAAAGCAATTGGTACAATGGTAATCCCCGTATTTTTTGCTATATGGAAGGGACCTTTTTTAAAAACACCAATCTCCCCATTGAGCGTTCTGGTTCCTTCTGGGGCAATTATAAAAGAAATGCCATTATTAATTGCTTGTTCCACTAGATGGAGGCTTTGTATTGCAGATTTTAAATGTTTTCGAATAATGGGAATGGCACCATATCGATTTAATAATTGACCCCAAACTGGGTATTTAAAGATTTCTTTGGCACCAATAGCTGTTATATAATGAGGTATGAAAGCTCCAACCATAAATTGGTCAAACATTGAGACATGGTTGAATAGATAAAGATAGGGTTGGTCTTTAATTGGGGGAGGTTTGTTCTCTTTTAATAGTATTTGTCCTGCCAATAAACAATACAACCAGGAAGTTGGTCGAATGATAAAATGAAAATGTTTCCGTGGTACAATAAAGACAAGGATATAAATCAAAAATAATGAAGGTATAAAAAATAAAAACCAAATTGGCCAAATAATTATTGAGGCTATAGTTTTATAAATCCCAACTATTTTCATTCAGGAAATTAAAGATTTTATGGTTCGCTTTAGGGAAAGAATATTTGTCTATTTCATTATTTGAAATCCATTTCGATGGGTCTTTTGGAATGATCTTTGATTCAAATTCAATACAGTAATAGCAATGCATTGTAATTGAAAAATGACTATATGAATGATTAACAGAAATAATCTTTTTTTTGATTTTTGGCGTAAAATTGACCACCTCTTTTAGCTCTCTTTTAAGAGCCTCTTTTAGGGATTCATTTTTTTTTACCTTTCCACCAGGGAATTCCCATAGACCACCCAACATTGATTCTATATTTCTTTTTTGGATATAAAATTTATTCTTTCGCCAAATTATTGCAATAACAACATTATAATGAGGAATTGATTTTTTTTTAACTTTTTTTGGATATTGATCTGGATATGTACTGTGAAAGGCTTTACAATTAAAAGATATGGGACATGTCCTACATGTAGGATTTCTGGGTGAACAAATTAAAGCGCCTAGTTCCATGAGGCTTTGATTAAAATCCCCAGGATTTGATGGTGGAATCAATGATAGAACATAATTTTTAATTTTTAATTTATTAAATATGGTCAGATTTTTAATCCCATATAGTCTTGATATTACCCGTGTTACGTTCCCATCAATTGCAGGAATTCCTTTGCCAAAAGCAATAGATAGTACAGCACCTGCTGTATAATCTCCTACTCCAGGCAAAGATTTGAGGGTGTCATAATCAGATGGAATAACTCCATTATGATTTTCTACAATAATTTTACATGCCTTATGAAAATTATCACATCTTCTGTAATAACCTAACCCTTCCCATGACTTTAGTAAAATATCTGATTTTGATTTTGCGACAGATTGAAGAGTTGGAAATTTGTTAATCCATTTTTCATAAAAGGGAATGACGGTACTGACCTGTGTTTGCTGAAGCATGATCTCTGAAATCCAAATCTTATATGGGTCCTTAGTGCACCTGAAAGGTAGTTGTCTTTTATTTTGGCTATACCAGTTTAGAATTTTTTTGGTTATTCGATTCGTTTGCATAATACAAACTATTTTTTCCTTATGGAGAGTCTTAGTAAAATCCAATTAAGGTTAGAGACATTGTCTATTATTTTTTGTCTGTCAAGTGGGTCAATCTGTACTGCCACTTCTTCACCAATTGCATCTATTTGTTTTTCTAGATCAATCTGTATATCTATGCCTTTTTCAGTTAAAAATACTTGGGTAACTCTTTTGTCGATTTTTGAGGTAACTCTATTTACCCATCCTATTTTTTCCATTCCAATGATCAAGCGAGTTGCTGTACTATTATCAATACCAAGCCTGATTGAAAGTGGGGACATTTCTATTCCATCTATGGGAATAACAGAAAGAGCCGTAATTTTTTGAAAGGATACGTTATCGAGCATAATATTTTTTTTAAAAACACCATGCAGGTTTATTAGAAGTGAGTTTAATAATTCACCATATCGCATAGTTGTATATTACAAATATTTGTTATAGATAAACTAATTCATTGGTAAACTTTTTAATACGCCAACATGATCAATTAAATATTTTTCTGCTTTTTCAAGCCTATCATCGTTCCCAAGGTGACCAATTATACTCCAGTGGTCCATTTCATCGATTTTTTTCCAATACCATTGACCGGGTATAAGGATATCATTTTTTTCATATTCCATTACGGGGTCAGCGCCATTCATGCCGGTGGTGGGACCATACATTGAAACCGTATTAACGACTCCATCGTTTTCAAACCAGAGCGAATCTGTTTTTGTACCATCAGACCAATAACCGGACCTCGAACCTAATAATTTTGATCTTGTCTTTATCAAGATAGACGTCCCTTCGACCGGGTCATGGTTTAACCCTGCCTTCCTTTTTTGTGTAGTTGATGTTGCTATTGAAAAGTAATAAATATCAGGTGAGACCTGTAAATAGCTATTTAACTCCCTTGCTCCATCTAAACTTAAATCCCAAGCACTAATGTTTTTAGTGCCCCATGCACTATGATTTCTCATTCTCTTCAAATAATTTGACCAAGGCTCATCATCATTTCTTGTAAAACCCCACTGTTCCAAGTCAAAATCATAAAATTGAGTACCTATAACTCCCGCAAATCCAATAAAATATTGAATGAAGGGGATTGTCTTGGTCACAACCTCAGTTAAGGTCGTACCATCATGTGGTGTTGAAATTGTAGTAATGCTCTTGATTAAATTATTCTGACTCTGACCAAGTAAAATAGAGCCTTCCTTTTTAAGCATCTCTTCATCTGTGAATATCTCTTGTGTTAATAGATACTGTAGCATTCTCGCTGTCTGCCCTCCCATGCTATGGCCTATGATATGAACTGGATTATCTTTATCCCAATCAGGATATAGCCCATCATAAATTTTTCCAGAAGGGTGTTGGTTTATTTTATATTTATTTGAGTGGGCCTCACCATAATCTACCTGCCCACCCTTCAATTGATAGTATGCTTCTACAGCTCTCTCCCAATTAGATGATATGGGTCCAACCGATAGTTCAAAGACAATATTACCATTGTTCTCAAGTGTTTTAATTAGGTCCTCTTTGCCACCCCAATAATTATAATCACCCATTTCACTCTCACCCCATCCCATAAACCCATGAATCAATACTATAGGATAATTATTCTGGGCATTTAATAATGCTAGTAAAATAAGGCCAATAAAAAAGATTCGATTTTTCATATGTTGGTCACAATGTCAATACCGTGAATTAACGCACCCGTTCCATACATAAAAACTCCATAATGTATTATGGCATTTTTTATATCATATCCAAATCCTAAACCGGTGGCACCAGCGATTGAACTAAAAAGGTCCTTTTCGATATTTTGATTAAATTTTCTAGTTGATGAACCGATTCGAAATTGGAAATTTTTATTTATATCAAATTCACCACCTAAAAATACAATCAAAGGAGAACTCTCTTTAGGTATTAAGTCCATGTAAATTTTCAACGGTAGATATTTTAATTCTTTAGATCCGCTAATGACAAGCTTGGGAATAAGGTCAATTTTGTATCGACTATTATTTTTTCCAAAATCATGAATCGAAACACCTAATAATGCCTTTTGTGGTTTTAGCTTAAGATAAATACCAGTATTGAGTGTAAAAATATTTAAATCGTGATTATCATAATTTGAAAAATAAATATTTGATTGGATACCTATTTTTAAGGGGAATTTTGAGAAACCCTTTGAATAGGAGGCGCTTATTTTTGTATCACTTGAACTATACGACCTAGTTAATTCGGCATCTTCATCATATCCTTCAAAAGTTCCGTAGGATATATGATTGATTGAAAAGTTTCCAAAACCATTATTAAGCATGGGTATGGTTATTCCAATATTTTGACTTGCTATGGATGCTGGATATTTAATAATTGATGCAGAAAATCTTTTTCCTTCATATACGGCAGGATTAATGTTAAAAGACGATACAGATGATCTTAAATAACCTGCGCCTCCCATACTCAAATATATAGATGATGAGAATAATTGCGTTCCAGGAAAATTGGTTCCTGAAAACAGCAATGATGAATAAATCGATAAGTTTAATACAATTGGTAAATGTTTATGCAATCTGGTCATTTAGATATATCAAATTAAACTAAGTGGGTCAAAATGAATCTTTATTCGAGCTTTTCCAATTTGATGTTTTTGAGAAATGTGATTAAAGTTACGATTAATAAATGAATGAAGTTTTTTACCATTTGGATCCAATGTCTTGACTGATTTAAAAATAATTTGAAAGCGAAAATTATTTCTTAGTTTCTCTAGATAACATGGCACTGGACCCAAGATGCTAAGCCCCGCATAATCTCCATTAATTGCCTGTGCAATATTAATTGCCAGTATTGATGTTTTTTCTTGATTTGAACCAGTAATCTCTATTTTTGCTAACCAACTATATGGTGGATAATCTAATTCTTCACGTTCTTTTAAGGCTATTTCATAATATTTTTTCATATCCAACATTGAAGCACTTTTTATAACAGGATTTTCAGAAGAATATGTTTGAATTACAACCTCGCCTT
>Ga0208411_1000242_pt1 | contig 43580 bp, 38 predicted proteins | sample ETN01SmetaG_4_FD_185793 | JGI IMG/M metagenome (GOLD analysis project Ga0208411, IMG submission 185793) | Marine microbial and viral communities from oxygen minimum zone, Eastern Pacific Ocean - ETNP2014F12-01SV261 (SPAdes) (version 2) | ecosystem: Environmental > Aquatic > Marine > Oceanic ... | reverse complement strand
TGTGGAGCGGACGACGAGATTCGAACCCGCGACCCTCACCTTGGCAAGGTGATGCTCTACCAGCTGAGCTACGTCCGCGTCGGGGCGTAACTGTAGCGGGCCCACCGCACCATGCGACCCGTCGAGGGTCGTACGAGGGTGGCCTCAGTCCCCGTCGCTGCTGCTCAGGTCAACGCGCAGCGTGAGGACGCCGTCTTCGATACTCGCATTGGCGTCACCGATGATCGCGAAGTCCATGAAGTCGGCCTGGGCCTGGTCGAGAAACCTCTGTCGCTCCTCGCCGCCGATGGGTGGCATGTTCCGCGAACGGACCGCTTCGGCCCTCTCCCTGAACCGGGCCAGCATTGCGTCGAGGTCCAGTTCGGGGTTACTCACCGACTCACCCGGTTTCTACGACCACGCCGGTGTCGGCCGTGACATCGACACCCAGGTGGAGCGACAGCAACTCCTCCAACTCCGGGTCACCGTACACGACCTCTTCAATCGATGGCTGCTCCTCGGCGGGCTCGGCACCAGCTGCCACAACGCCTGTGGAGACGGCCCTTCGGCCGGGGTGGGTGTGCCACCAGAAGGCGACGGTGATCGCCAACAGGGCAGTGGCGATGAGCCGTATCGAGAACACGATCTGGTCGATGCGCTCACCGGCCGTCAGGCCGTCTTCGTCGACTGCGGGGGGAATGGTCTCGATGGTAGTGACCTGGGCCAGCACGGGGTCGGCGACGAGGAGCACCACGGCCACGGCCGAGCCGACAGCAAGCAGCGTCGCCACGATTCTTCGTACCGGTGTGTGCACCAGGTTTCCCATCTTCAACGACCAGTTCCGGCACACGATCGTAGTGGAACGACGAACACCCCTGCTACCTGATCGGAGTTCAGCCGAGAGCCGCCAGAGCTCCTTCGAAGTCGGCCACGACATCATCTGAGTCCTCGAGGCCACACGAAACCCTGATCGTTCCCTGTCCGATTCCGGTAGCGGCCTGTTCCTCATCGGTGAGACCCACATGGGTCGTGCTGGCGGGGTGGGTCACCAGGGTCTCGGGGCCACCCAGCGTGGATGCCAGGATCGCCACCGAGGTGGATTCAACGAACCGCTCCCCCGCCTCGCTGCCACCGACCAGGTCAAACGTCAACAGGCCGCCCATCGAGCTCATCTGCCGCTGCGCCAGATCCTGTTGCGGGTGCGACTCAAGGCCCGGGTAGGCAACACGGCTGACAGACTCATGACCTTCAAGGAACTCAGCGAGGCGCTGGGCGGTCTCGGACTGCCTAGCCAGGCGGACACCCAGGGTTCGAAGGCCGCGGTGGGCGTTGAGGGCGTCAAACGGCGAGGCGTTGGCACCGTGGAGCACGGCAAAGCTCCAGAGCCAGGTAATCAGATCCTGAGAGCCCGACACGATGCCGAGGCTGGAGTCGTTGTGGCCGGCGATGGCCTTGGTGGCCGAGTGGACGACCAAGTCAACTCCGTGTGCGATCGGCTGCTGGCCGAGAGGTGTGGCAAACGTGGAATCCACGACGGTCATCGGGCCAGCAATGGTGCCAAGTTCATCCAGGTCGACGATGTCCAGATACGGGTTTGCCGGAGTCTCGGCCACCACGAGCATCGTCTTCCCGGGGCGAATGGCCTCGGCGAAGGCACCCGGACGGGTCCCGTCCACGAACGTCACGTCAATGCCGAACCGTGGGCACACGGTCTGGAGCAGCAACTGGGTCCCGGCGTAGATCTGACGCTGGGCGACGATGTGGTCACCGGTTGAACAGAGCCCCAGCACCACAGCGCTCATCGCCCCCATACCCGAGGCGAACGCACGGGATGCCTCAGCACCCTCAAGCTCGGCGATGGTCGCCTCGAAGGCATTGATGGTGGGGTTTCCGTAGCGCGAGTAGAAGCGCTCAGGAGCCACCCCAGTGGCAAGGCTGTGGCCCTGCTCAACGGAGTCGTAGGCAAACGCCGTCGTGGCCCACAAGATGGGCGCCAGAGCCCCCTGGTTGGACTCACGGCCGGCCATGATCGCCATGGTCTCAGGAGCCCAGTCCCTGCCTGAAGTGTCTTGTTCAGCCACGTCACTCCACCTCCCGGAGAAAATCGGCCAGATGCACACCCACCTCGTGGGTTGCCAGTAGAAATCCATCGTGCCCATCGGGACTGACGATCACGTGATGCTCGCAGCGCCCACCGGCGGCCACTACCACCTCCCTCAGGTTCACCTGCTGGTGCACCGGGTACAACATGTCCGAGTCGATGCTCACCGTCATCACCGGCACAGACAAGAAACGGCCCACGGCTGACTCAAGGCTTCCCCGATCCCTTCCGATGTCGTGCAGGTCCATTGACCTGTTCAGCACCATGTAACTGTTGGCGTCGAACCGACGGGCCAACTTGGCACCGTGGTAGTCGAGGTAGGACTCAACCTGGAAGCGGTCCCACAGGTCGTAAAGGGACCGCGGGTCCACCAACTCACGGGAAAACCGATCGGTGAACACCTGGTCGCTGCGATAGGTGACCTGTGCCACCGACCGCGCCACGGCGAGGCCCGCAGCCGGCCCATCACCGGGTTCGGCGTCGTAGTAATCGCCGCCGCGAAACCGCGGGTCCAGGGCGAGAGCGGTCCTGCCCACCGCACTCCATGCGATCTGTTGGGCACTGGCCGCCAGCGTGGTAGCCAGAGGTGCCAGCGAGCGCACACGTCGGGGAAACATCACACCCCACTCGAGGACCTGCATTCCCCCCATCGAACCGCCTACCACGCTCAACCAGCGGTCGATTCCAAGGTGGTCCGCCACCCCAGCCTGACAGCGCACCATGTCCCTTGCCGTGACCGTCGGAAAGCTGGAACCGTAGGGTCGACCGGTGGACGGATCCTTCGACGCCGGGCCTGTCGAACCCTGACACCCACCCAGCACGTTGACGCACACGATGAAATGCCTGTCGGGGTCGAGTGCACAACCCGGACCGATGACCCCGTTCCACCAGCCGGGCGTGGCATGCCCGTGCCCACTTCGACCATAGGCGTGGGAATCACCGGTGAGGGCATGACACACCAGTACGGCGTTGTCAGCGTCGGGGGCCAACTCGCCCCAGGTCTCATAGGCCATGGTGACCTCTTCGAGCACACCACCACCCTCAAGCACAAAGGGCCTGCCGTGGGCCACATCCACGAAACAGCGACCACCAACCGGATCACCGAGCTGCCAGGCTCCCGAAGCGGGCAGGTCATCGGCGTAGGCGCGCGGATGCCGGGGCAGGTCGCCTGAACCGGACCCTCTCCCACTCACCTTGTCGCGCGTCATTGTGTCCTCCGGGGGGAACAACTTGCGGGCTCTGCGCCGGCAGAACGACGCGGACGCCGTCACCGGACACTTAGTTGTCCCTCACGGGACCACATCCCCGCTCCGAGGAGCGAGTGAGCACCTTGGGTGTCCGTCCCAGGTTGCCGGACCCGGTATGCCGGGCCACTCGTGATGTCTTTCGACAGAGTCTAGGGGACCTCGGGTGCTCTCAGGTCAAACTCTCTCCGGGTGTCGGTCCCACCACCACTCCAGAACCGGTGTTTCCGCCACCCCGTAGGCCGCACACATCACCGACCCGAAGGCCAACCAGGTGTCCGAACCGCCTGTTCCAGCCGATTCCCAGAGGCAGCGGGCCAGGGCCTCACCCTCGGACCAGGCTTCGTTGTCAACGGGAAGTGGCATCTCGCCGACCTGACCTGCCGACAGCTTGATCCGGTCCGAGGCCCTCGCCGCCCCCAGGGTCAGACTGGCTGCCAGGGCCGTGACCGGTGGTGCTGACAGCGCTGCCGCAAGCTTCCACAGGTAGCAATCGTCAGGTTCGACGATCACCAGCGGCGTCACGGGAACCATGTCTCCGACCATGTCAACCACCACCTCAATGACCCTTGTCTGGGTAGCCACCAAGAGCTTCGGACGCAGCCGGGCCTCAAGCCAGGCACCGACCACCGCGTCCTCAGCCGAGACCAGGTCTGTGTCGACGACCGGAGCAGCCCATGCCCGCCGGGCAAACCGGGCCGATCGCTGCGACCAGTGACAGCGAAGCGGGTCGACGAGGCCGGTTGTGACGAGCCGGGCTGCTGTGTCAGATTCGCCTACATTCTCCCTGACGGCCGGAACGAGACCGTAGTAGTGCTGCCTGAAACCGGCGGTTGTTCCGGCGATGTCACCGACCCGCCTGGCACCGTCTCCCCTTCCGGACAGGTCAACGAACGGAATCCCCATCAGGCCGGCAACCAGGCCTCCCCACCGTGCTCCGGCCTCGGGGGCCTCCACCTCACCGGCCGGGGCAACCTCGCGATCCACGAGGAGGCGAACCGGTCGGCTGCCAGAGCCGCGTTCAACGACCGGGGCGCATACCTCGGCCCTCCCGGCGAACACCCCGGACCGGTCGAACCAGAACGCATCAAGGAATCCCCGATCCAGCAGGTGGGAGCGGAGCGGCGCTGCATCCCTGGCTGCCAGGACCGACTGCGGCTGTATGAGCACCATTCTGGCCCCGTCCGCCAAAAGGTCCAGCCCCAGCGCCAGAAACAGCCACGCCGTGTCGGTGTAGGCGCCGACCAGACCGGCGAACCTGGCCTTGAGAACCTCACGCTCGCCTTGATCCCTGGGCGTTCCTCCCCTGAGTTGTCCCAGAAACGGCGGGTTACCGACGACCGCGTCAAATCCGCCCACTGGGCCGGCATCCCACACAGAGGCACCCTCACGGAGCGGGTCACCGGCCACCACGCCGGTTACATCATCGCTGGAGACCCCAGCCCACGAGGCAAGGCTCCAACGGCACACAGCCACTGCAACCGGATCAATGTCGGCCCCGAACAGCCTCTCGGCCACGATCTCCTCCCGCGAGCTGACCCCCAGGTCCAAGAGCCTGTGGGCAGCTGCAAGCAGGAAAGCTCCACCTCCACAGGCAGGATCCACAACGGTTCCACCGGTCACGACCTGGGCCACCAGCCCTGCGGCCACCCCGGTCGGCGTGTAGAACGCACCGAGGCTTCGCCGGCTCCCCGATCCGAGCAGGTTCTCGTAGAGGCGACCCAGCCAATCGTCGCCAACCAGGTCGACTGGTGGATCCAAGACCACCGGCTCGACGACAGCCCCGTCAAGAGTGAAAGCCGGCCCATCCGACCCCGCAACCGCAGAGGCCAGAACCACCTCTATTGGAAGCCCTGTGCTGAGGGCGGCCCGTGCCCCGGATGTGGTCGAGCCGCTCACCGTTCCGGTCAGGCGGCTTCTTCGGCTGGGTCCCAGGCGTGCAGGTCAGCGAGGCGAGCGTCGTTGGAGAAGACCTCGACAATCGGGAACTTCATGCCGAGACGGCGTAGCAGCTTGCGGACCTCGAGTTCCTCGTTCCAGACAACCAGGCTGACCACCACGCCGGACTCACCGGCACGTGCAGTCCGTCCTGACCGGTGGAGGTAGGTCTTTGCATCGGATGGAGGGTCGTAGTGGATGACGACGTCGACGTCGTCGACGTGGATTCCACGGGCCGCCACGTCGGTTGCCACCAGCGCCTTCACCTTTCCCTTGCCGAAGTCGCCGAGCGCCTTCTCCCGCTGGCTCTGGCGGAGGTCACCATGGATGGCAGCGGCCTTCACACCCTCGTCGACGAGTCTGCGGGTCAGCTTGTCAGCACCCCACTTGGTCCGGGAAAAGACGATCGTGCGGTTGGAGGCGTTGATGATCGTCGCCGCCACCTTCACACGGTCCATCTCGTGGACAGCCAGGAAGCGATGCTCCATCTCCTCGACGGTCGCCTCACCTGCAGCGACCTCGTGCATCACCGGATCCTGCTGGTAGCGGCTGATCAGGCCACCGACCATGCCGTCCAGTGTCGCTGAAAAGAGCAGTGTCTGGTGGTCGGACTCGGCGCGGCGCAGAATCCACTCGACCTGGGGCATGAAGCCCATGTCGGCCATGCGGTCGGCCTCGTCAATGACCACCTTCTGAACGTCCGCCACCGAGAGGTCCTTTCGCTCGATCAGGTCGATCATCCGGCCCGGTGTGGCCACGACCAACTCGACGCCCCTCTCCAGGGCCGCTATCTGCCTTTCGATGGGTGCTCCCCCGTAGACGGCCAGAACCGAAATGTTCCTGGCCTTCGCCAAGGGCTCCAGTTCACGACAGACCTGCACTGCCAGCTCGCGGGTCGGAACCAGGGCGAGGCCGGTGGGTCGGCCAGGCTTGGCCTTTGAGAGAAGTTGCACAAGGGGAAGGCCGAAGGCAAGGGTCTTGCCGGAGCCGGTCTTGGCACGGCCGCACACGTCACGGCCGGCGAGACCGTCTGGGATGGTGAGGGTCTGGATTTCGAACGGGGCGGTGATGCCCCGCTCGGTCAGAACGTCGACCAGATCCTGGTCGACGCCTAGCTCGGCGAACTGGGTCGTCGTCATCTGTCTTCATTTCTCGGCGGCCGGGCCACCGGGTTCGTCACCCGCGGTCTCGTGCGGGTATCGCCACCACCGTTCATGGGTGACGATTCCGGCCCGGGGTCGACACACAAGCGATCAACTTGGCCCGGACGGGCAGAACCAAGCCTACCTCCACGGGCGCCGTGTCGTCAGAAACGGCGGTACTCAGCCCGCCACGACCCTCCCGTTGGCCACCGTGACACCCTCCGCGCCCAACATCTGAGCCTGTTCCACCTCGAGCCCGGGAACGAGACGGCCCGTCGAGGTGACGACCCTCCACCATGGCCACCCGTCACTGTCACGCAGAAGGCGTCCGACGGCCCTGTGGGCACCGGGATGCCCCGCCTCCGCGGCAACCTCACCGTAGGTGACAACCTCTCCGGACGAGAGGCGTCCGAGCACCTCGGCCACCGCAGACTCGAATGGCGTTCTGTCCGCATTCACCGGAATCAGTAAAATTCTTCGGGTGATACCAGCCGAACCAGGTCGATGGATTCGGCGAAACCGTTGATCTGGTGCAGACCGAGACCCTCATGACCGGTGTTCACCAGAAGGTCCGAGACCATCGAGGCCGGCGCCAGCACCTCGTGTGGCTGCGCCATGTCGCACAGTCGGGAAGCCAGGTTCACCGCATCGCCGATATGGTCCTCGCCCTCAATGAGCAGAACCCATCCACGGGCGATACCGGCCCTGAGTGGCAGTACCGAGCCGGCTGCGTCAATGCATGCCTCGATCTCGACAACGGTCTCAACCAGAGGCTCAGGCTCCACTCCGACAAGCATCGCCCCGTCACCCAGGAACTTCGCCACCCGAACCCCACGGTCACCGGCGATTCGGCGGACCACGGCCCGAAAGCCGATGATCACGTCTACCGATGGCCCGTCACCCTCGGTGTCCATGAACGTCGTGAAGCCGGACAGGTCGATGAACGCAAAGGTGCGATCCACCCGCTTTCCGATGCTTCTGGCCGTCTGGCCCATGTCTGCCATGTCGTGCAGGCTAGTGAAGGTCGGGTCCGGCAGTCGAAACACCCACCCGTCCGGCCACGGTGACGGCACCACCGACAACGATCGCCACGAGGCTCATCCAGACGTTCACACGCAGCCCCCACACCAGGTACGCGGCATCCACCCGGATCGTCTCCACCCACAGTCGACCCACGCCATAGCCGAACACCCACAGGCCGATCAGGTATCCCGGGCGCAGGACGCCGCGTCGGTCAACCCGTACCAGGAACCATGCGAGGACAAGATTCCAGATTCCCTCGTAGAGGAACGTGGGATGGAAGGTTGTGGCAGCGATGTGTTCGACAGGACGGTTTGCCTCGTCGATCCGCAGCCCCCATGGCAGGTCCGTCGGTCCACCAAACACCTCCTGGTTGAACCAGTTCCCCCACCGTCCGATCGCCTGGGCAATCGGCAACGTCGGTACCAGCGAGTCCAGCATTGAGGGCACGCTCATTCCGCGCTGGCGGGCCACCAGCACACCGACCAGAACACCGGCCACCAGGCCTCCCGGAATTCCCAGGCCACCCTGCCAGATGGCGAACACATCTCCCCAGCGACCCGTGAACCGCTTCCAGTCGGTGGCGACGTGATAGAGCCGAGAACCAATCAGCCCCGCCGGCACCGCCCACATCGCGATCGATGAGATGTCGTCGGGATCACCGCCCCTTGCCACCCAACGCCTCTGGCCCACCCAGACCGCTGCCACGACGCCGAGCCCGATCATCAACCCGTAGGCACGCAGTTGGACCGGCCCCAGGTACACAGACCCCGAAGACGGGCTGGGTATGAATCCGAGCAGCGTCGCCAGCGGAAGGGCCGTTACCAGCGAGGCGAACACCGTCGCCTACCCCGCCACCATCAGGCCGAAAAGTCGTCGGCTGAGATTGCATAGAGGTCGCCGGCGCCAGCCGTCACGGCACCCAACTGGGCACGCGCAATGGGCAACAACTGCTCCGCATAGAACCTGGCTACCACGATCTTTCCCTCGAGGTGCCCGGTGTCGCCGACGCCTTCGTCGAGCCGACGCCTTGCCCCAAGGGCCAGACGTGCCAACAGCCAGCCACCGACCACCTGACCGAACATCTTCAGGTACGGCGTGGCAGCGGCCAGAGCCTCGTTGGGATCGTTGACCCCGTTGGAGATGATCCAGGCCGTGGCCTCACGAAATGCTGCCAGCCCGTCTGCCAGGTTCGAACGGATCGAGTCGAAGTCGTCGCCCGCTGCCTCCAGCGTTCCGTCAAGTGTGGCAATCTCGTCGAGCAGGTCTCCCATCACGCCACCGGCACGCAGGGACAGCTTTCGGACCACCAGGTCGATTGCCTGGATGCCGTTGGTCCCCTCGTAGATCGGTGAGATCCGCGCATCCCTGAGGTGCTGGGCCGCGCCGGTCTCCTCGATGTAGCCGTAACCGCCGTGCACCTGGATGCCGAGCGATGCCATCTCGACACCAACATCGGTGCACCATGCCTTGGAAATGGGGGTGAGCAGTTCGGCCCTCTCTGCAGCCGCCTGTCGTGTCTCGGGGTCGGGGTGGTGTCCGGCAATGTCGAGCGTCGATGAGTTGAAGTAGAGAAGGCACCGCATGGCATCGGTGTAGGCCCTCATGGTGAGCAGCATCCGCCTCACGTCGGCGTGCTCAACAATGGCCGACTGCTCACCACGTGGGGCTCCGACTGCTGTTCCCTGACGACGCTCAAGAGCAAAATCAGCTGCCAGCTGAAGCGCCCTCTCGGTCACGGCGAGGCCCTCGACCCCGACGCCGAGGCGGGCGTTGTTCATCATCTTGAACATGTAGCGCATCCCCTGGTGTTCTTCACCTATGAGGTAACCCACGGCGCCCTCACCGGATTCCCCGTACGACATGACACAAGTGGGGCTGGCGTGCAGGCCCAACTTGTGCTCAATGGAGACACACGTGTAGTCGTTACGCTCACCCGGTGAGCCATCGTCGGCCACCAGGTACTTGGGGACGATGAACAGGGAGATGCCACGGGTCCCCGGTGGGCTATCGGGAGTACGGGCCAGCACCATCTGGATGATGTTCTCGGCCAACTCATGCTCACCGAAGGTGATGAAGATCTTGGTGCCGAAGATGCGATAGGAGCCGTCATCCTTCGGCACGGCCTTCGTCGTCAGGGCCCCCACGTCTGAGCCGGCCTGGGGTTCTGTGAGGTTCATTGTTCCGGACCACTCGGCCGTGACCATCTTCGGGATGTAGGTCTCCTTTTGCCTCTCGTCGCCGAAAGCGTGGAGAGCGTCGAGGGCACCTATGGTGAGCATCGGCCCCATCGACCAGGACCGGTTTGCGGTAGCAAGCAACTCTGTGAGTACCGTCTGGATCGAACTCGGGAAGCCACCCCCTCCGTATTCGGGGTCCTGGGAGATGGCACCCCACCCGGAAGCCACATACTGGTCCCACGCAGTGTGGAACTCATCTGGGACCGTGACCACACCGTCCGTGATCGAACATCCCTGCTCGTCACCGATGCGGTTGGTAGGAGCGATTACCTCGGCCACAAAGCGGCCCAACTCGTCGAACACCCCGTCGATGGTGTCCACATCGACATGGTCGAAGTCAGGGAGGTCGCAGACAGCCCCGATGTCGCCGATTTCGGCCAACACCAGGCGGATGTCGTCGAGGGGCGGTTTGAAGTCGGTCATGGGCGAAGGGTACCCGCGACCCGCCCCTGCCTTCTGGTCAGGCCACCGGGTTCAGCCGGTCAGGTCGGCCACTGTACCGAGCACGACTGGGCCAACATGGGCCAGCCCGGAGTCGCCTGACAGCCAGTGCCTGCGGCAACGCAGATCGTAGGTGACCTGATGGTTCTCGGGGTCGTCGACCACGAAGAGCTCGCCGTCGTACACCTGCGCACCGTCGACAATGCGGGCGTTGTGCGTGGCCTGCGAGCCACACCAGCACCGGGCCTCGACCTGCACCTCGACGCTCTCATCGGCCATCTCGAGGAGGCGTCGGGTGCCGTCGAACAAGAGCCCCCGGAAGGAGGTGAGCAGGCCGAAGGTGTAGACGTCGGCTTCGAGTTCATCAACGATGCGGGCCAACTGGTCGACCTGCTCGGCGAGGTAGAACTGGGCCTCGTCACAGACCATGTAGTCGAGCGTTCCGTGCCGGTCCTGCATCGCCACAGCCAACTCGTAGAGGTTGAGCCTGGGCCCCACCTCGACAGCATCGGCTGACACACCGAGAGCGCTCGACACCTTGCCATCGGCCCTGTCCAGTTGGCTGCACAGCAGGCCCTGGAGACCACGTGACGACAGGTTGTGGTGGATCTGCAGGGCCAGCGTGCTCTTGCCGGACCCCATGGTTCCGAACGAAAAGCGCAGCTTTGCCATCAGGCCCTACCGTCGCCTCGACTGCTCACGAGCACCCGCTCGTTGCACCGCAGTCGGTGCACACGTAACACGAACCTGCACGCTGCATGGCCACGCCGCACTGCATGCACATCGGGGCCGAACTCGATGACCTGGTTGTCAGGTGTGCAGCGAACTGCGCTGCCGACGGAATGCTGGGTGGATCAGGTGGAATGTCACCACCCTGACGGGTCTCGGTGGCGGACTCCTCCACACCGGGAAGGGTGGGCTGGATGCGCTCGCTGCTCGTGAGGATGTTCATCTCGGCACGCTCCTCGGTCGTCAGGTATTCGACGGCCAGGCGCCTGAACAGGTAGTCGATGAGGCTCGTTGCAATGCGCAACTCGGGGTCGTCGGTCATGCCGGCCGGCTCAAAGCGCATGCCCGTATAGGCCTCTACGAACGCCCGCAGCGGAACCCCGTACTGGAGGCCGTGGCTGAGCGAGATGGCGAAGGCGTCCATGATGCCCGCCAGGGTGGAACCCTGCTTTGAGACGCGGACGAAGATCTCGCCTGGGCGGCCGTCTTCGTACTCGCCGACGGTCACGAAGCCCTTGCAGTCGGCCACCCTGAAGTCGAACGTGAGCGACTTGCGGCTCCGGGGCATCTTGCGCCGAACGGGCTCATCTGGCGGTGCGGCCTCGACAACCTGGTTGGCCGGCTTGTTTTCGCCCTTTCCCGAGGAGAGCGGCTGGCCCACCTTGCAGTTGTCGCGGTAGATGGCAACCGCCTTGAGGCCCAGCTTCCAGGACTCCATGAACAGTTCCTCGACATCGTCGACGGAGACGTCCTCGGGCATGTTGCAGGTCTTGGAGATGGCCCCCGACAGGAATGGCTGGACAGCCCCCATCATGCGGATGTGGCCCATGTGGTGGATCGGGTTGTCGCCCATGGACGTGGCGAACACGGCGGTGTGCTCGGGCTTCAGGTCGGGGCAGCCGATGACCGAATGGTTGTCGTCGATGTAACTGACGATTGCTGCCGACTCCTCTGAGGTGTAGCCGAGTCGCCCGAGCGCACGGGGCACGGTGCGGTTGACAATGGACATGGTGCCGCCACCTACGAGGCGCTTTGTCTTCACTAGCCCTAGATCGGGCTCGATGCCGGTGGTGTCGCAGTCCATCAACAGGCCGATCGTGCCTGTCGGCGCCAGCACGGTTGCCTGGCTGTTTCGGACACCGACACGCTGAGCGAGGGCACAGGCCTCGAACCATGCCTGGCGACCCGCAGCCACGAGCGCAGGTGCCGTTGCGTCGTCGAGCAGTTCGGCTGCCTCACGGTGTCGGTCGAGCACCCCGAGGGTGGGCTCACGGTTGGCCTCGTAGCCGGCGAAGGGACCCATACGGTCTGCCAGGCGTGCAGAGGCCCGGTAGGCCTGGCCTGTCATCAGCGACGTGACAGCAGTTGCCACGGCGCGGCCTTCGTCGCTGTCGTAGGGCATGCCAAGCGCCATGAGCATGGCGCCCAGGTTGGCGTAACCGAGGCCCAGTTGGCGGAACGCCCGTGTGTTCTCGCCGATGGGGGCCGTCGGGTAGTCAGCGTTGCTCACGAGGATCTCCTGGGCGGTAAACACCACGTCGACGGCGCGGCCGAAGCCCTCGATGTCGAAGCCGCCGATGGCCGTCGAGTCATCGTCCGGGTCGAGGAAGGTCAGCAGGTTGAGGCTGGCAAGATTGCAGGCTGAGTTGTCGAGGTGGACATATTCGCTACAAGGGTTACTGGCCGTGATCCGGCCGGTGTTGGACGCCGTGTTCCAGGAGTTGATGGTGGTGTCGAACTGCAGGCCCGGGTCGGCGCACTCCCACGCGGCCTGGGAGATCTGGCGGAAGAGGTCGCGGGCCCGGAGGGTCTCAATGACCGACCCGTCGGTGACAGCCAGAAGGTCCCAGTCGGCATCGGCATCGACCGCAGCCATGAACTCATCGGTGACCCTGACCGAGTTGTTGGCGTTCTGGTACTGGACGGAGTGGCTGTCGGTGCCGTCGAAGCCGACGTCGAAGCCGGCCTGTTCAAGAACGCGGATCTTGTTCTCCTCGCGCGCCTTGCACCAGATGAAGTCCTCGACATCTGGATGGCCGGCATCGAGGATGACCATCTTGGCCGCCCTCCGGGTCTTGCCACCGCTCTTGATGGTGCCGGCCGAGGCATCGGCACCACGCATGAAGCTGACCGGGCCACTGGCTGAACCACCGCCGGCCAGGGGCTCCCGCGATGAACGGATCCGGCTCAGGTTGATGCCCGCACCGGAACCCCCCTTGAAGATGGTTCCCTCCTCGACGTACCAGTTCAGGATGGACGACATCTTGTCGTCGACCGCCAGGATGAAGCAGGCCGATGCCTGCTGGGGGACACCGGCCACACCAATGTTGAACCAGACAGGTGAGTTGAAGGCGGCCCGCTGGGTGACGATCAGGTGCTTGAGCTCATCGGCGAAGGTCACTGCCTCGGCATCGTCGACGAAGTAGCCGTCGCTCAGGCCCCACTCGGCAATGGTGTCGACCACCCGGTCGGTCACCTGCCGCAGTGATGACTCGCGCCCGGCGGTTCCGAGGGTACCGCGGAAGTACTTCTGGGCGAGGATGTTGGTCGCGTTCACCGACCAGCCAGCGGGAACCTCGACGTCGAGTTGTTCGAACGCCACACTGCCGTCGCGATGATCGACGAGGCGGGAGTCGCGCCTCTCCCATGTGACGGCGTCGTAGGGGTCGGATCCTTCGTTCGTGAAGTGTCGGCCGATTCCAAGCACTCCACGATCGGGTACCAGCGTCATCTATGGCTCCTGATTTCGTCTCTTACCATCTGGGTCTCCGGCACCGGTGTCCCTGAAATGGAGCCGGGGTCTGACTGTAGGGTCCGCGGGTGACAACCACCGGGACCCTCCCGGAGGTGACCGCTGTCGCACCATACGGACTCACCCCTGTGGAGGACTAGGGGACTTGCTGTGGATTTCGCGACACTCACAGTTTCCTCAGGCACACGCCTGCACCACCTTCCCAATGCCCCAGCGTCGCCACGCGGTTACGGTTCGAGCCGTGCAGCAGGTGTTTCCCACCAACAGCGGCGCAGTCGTCGTGGACCCGGTCGACCTGATCCACGACGATTTGCGCCGAAGCAATGGAACCCGCCCATGGGTTCTCATGAACATGATCTCCTCAGCCGACGGAGCGACAGTTGTCGACGGTGTGTCAGGTGGCCTCGGTGGCGATGCCGATCGTCGCCTGCTTGGCACCCTGCGTGGAGCGGCCGACGTGATCCTGGTCGGTGCGGGCACCGTGAGGGCCGAGAACTACAGGTCCCCCAGGACCCCCGAGGACCGGGTCGCCGTGCTGCGTGCAACCAGCGGAAGGCCTCCCCGCCCCAGACTGGCAGTGGTTTCAGCCAGCCTCTCCCTGGACCCGACCGCCATGATGTTCAGCCCGGTCGACCCGTCCGACCCGCCACCACTCATATACACGGCTACTGGAGCACCTGTCGAAGGGCGACATGCCCTGACACGGATGGCCGAGGTGGTCGATGCCGGAACCGGCAACCGCGTCGACGTCAACCTGGTTGTGGCCGATCTCGCCAAACGTGGCGTCGGCGTGGTCCTGGCTGAGGGTGGTCCCTCGCTCAACCACCAGTTGGTGGATGCCGGCCTCGTCGACGAGTTGAACCTGACGATTTCGCCGCTGCTGGCGGCAGGAACCGCCAGGCGAATCCTGGCCGGCCCAGTTCTCAGGACACCAGCGGGGCTCAAGTTGGATCGGGTGCTGACCGCTGACGGGTTCCTGTTCTGCCGTTATCTGCTTGCCTGAGAGACACAGAGGCCTCACCCTGCCCCCGGGCACGGGTCTCTATGGGAGGGAAATACCCGGGGGCAGGACGATCTTCTGGCCTGGGTGCAGCAGGGGCCCGCCAGATGCCGCAGCCAACCGGTCGACTGTGTGGCGGACGTCGACGCCGGATGGCGTGATGCGTTCGGCAATGGCCCATAGCGAATCGCCGGGTTGGACCACGTAGACAACAGGCTCTCCTGCGGCTCCCACCGGTGTGGAGCCCGGAGAGCCATTGACCTGGCCGGCGACCTCGCCGGCAACCAACGATGCGAGGAACACGACGCTGGAGAGCACGGCTGCCACCAGGATGCGGCGACGCCGGTAGACCGACGCCGGCAGTGGCAGCACAATGCTCGATGTGGGGGCCTGAAGCCGGAACCCGTGAACCGGGTTGTTTGCGTGGACGACGGCGGTCATGTCGTACATCCTCGTGTCGGGGTGTGACAGCGTCGGCGGAAACCGGTAGCACCACCTGAGCAGCGGTCCTTGACATGGAACGTCTGTTCGGGGAACATATGTGCGACGTACAGGTGTTCGATCACATAGTCAGTGTACCGAACATCTGTTCGATTGCAAGCAAATCAACAACTTCCCCGTAATCAAGCCCGAGAGCGAGCAGCAATCATGAGCGAAAAGGATCTCACCGACAGGCAGCGCCAGATCCTGTACTTCGTCGACTCCCATACCCGGGAACACGGATACCCACCCTCCGTACGCGAAATCGGAAAGGCAGTGGGCCTCACCTCCCCCTCCACGGTCCACTCACACCTCGCCACCCTCCAGGACCGCGACTACCTACGCCGCGACCCCAGCAAGCCGCGTGCGATCAAGGTCAGGCTGGACCCCAGCACCGGAGCCGCCGTCGACCGGGGAGCGGTCCGACACGTGCCGCTCGTCGGCGACATCGCCGCCGGAACGGGCGTACTGGCCGTCGAGAACATCGAGGAGTCTGTTCCCATGCCCTCCGAGTTCACCGGCAACGGCAACCTCTTCATGCTCAGAGTCCGGGGTGACTCGATGATCGACGCCGGCATATTCGACGGTGACCACGTCGTCGCCCGGGTTCAGCCCACCGCCGATCCCGGAGACCTCGTCGTGGCCGGAATCCCCGGTGGCCAGGCAACCATCAAGCACCTGCGACTCGACGGCGAAACCGTCGTTCTGGTTCCCTCCAACCCGGCCTGCGACGAAATGCGCTACCCGGCAGACGAGGTCGCCATCTACGGCCGCGTGGTCACAGTTCTGCGCAGGGTCTGAACCACGGGCCTCGGCCTCAGGCACCGACCTCCAACAACCTGGCAAGGGCGTCATAACAAGCGACCAACGCTTCTCTCTCGACGCATTCATCAGCTGTGTGGGCCAGTGCCGACTCGCCGGGCCCGAAGTTCACCGCCGGCACCCCCCCGGCGGCAAAGAACGCCACGTCTGTCCAGCCCAGCTTTGCCCGCACCTCGAGGCCGCCATCGGCTGCTAGACCAAGCAGCAGCGGATGCCCGAGGCCCGGAGCGGCGGCAGGTGCATGGTCAACAAGGACCACCTCGTCGCCCTCGCCTGTAAACGGCGCCAGTACCTCCCTGACGTGGGCCTCGGCTTCGTCGCCGCTGCGGTCTGGGGCATACCGGTGGTTGACAACCAGATCCACCCTGTCGGGTACGACGTTGCCGGCGATGCCGCCGTCGATACGCACCACCTGCAGGGCCTCACGGAACGTGCAGCCGTCAATCTCGGGTTCACGGTGTTCGTAGCCGTCGACCGCTGACAGGAGCCCGCCTGCCCGGTGAATGGCGTTGACGCCCATCCATGGCCGCGCCGAGTGGGCGCGCACTCCCGAGAGCGACACCCTGAAGCGCATCGTTCCCTGACATCCGGCTTCAATCGCCGCTCCAGTCGGTTCGCCCAGAATCGCCGCATCTCCCTCGAGCAGGTGCGGTGCCACGGAGAGGATCTCTCCCAGGCCGTTGTGCTCACTCGCTACCTCCTCGCGTGCGTAGAAGACCCAGGTCACGTCCACGGAGGGTTCGGGCACCGAACTGGCCAGTTCCAACATGACCGCCAGGCCGCCCTTCATGTCGGCGCTGCCGAGGCCGACGCAGGTGTCGCCCTCTATGCGGGCACCGGCAGCGGTGTCGCCGGGGACCGTGTCGGTGTGACCGGCGAGCACCAGCCTCTGTGACCTACCCAACTGCGTTCGGGCCACCAAGTTGTCACCCACCCTGTCGATGTTCAGCCCGGGCACGGCCCTCAGCCTTGCCTCTATCAGGGCGACGATCGCCGCCTCGTCATGGCTCACCGACGGCACCGAAACCAGTTCGGCGGTGAGGGTCAACAGGTCGGTCATGGCAGGCAGGAGGGTTGCTCGAACATACCGGACGTCAGGTGGTGACGCCGTGGGTGCGAAGGATGTCGTTGAGGGCCGACTTGTCGTGGCGCTCACCCGGGTCGAGGCGCCTGATGACGAGGACGCACGGCAGACCGAACCGGCCACCCTCGAAGTCACGGGTCCGGCTGGCCTGTACGGCCACACACCACGGGGGAACCTCTCCCCTGCTCAACTCGTCGCCGGTCTCGGCGTCGATAACCGGGATTGAACCCGTCAGGACCGCACCCGCACCCAGGACCACGCCGTCACCGATTCGGGCACCCTCGGCCACGATGCAGCGACTCCCGATGAGGCAGTCGTCACCGATCACGACGGGAACTGCGTTCGGCGGTTCAAGGACGCCACCGATGCCAACGCCCCCTGAGAGGTGCACGCCTGCACCGATCTGTGCGCAGGAACCGACGGTCGCCCACGTGTCCACCATGGTGTTGGCTCCCACATAGGCACCGATGTTGATGTAGCTGGGCATCATGATCACGCCCGGCCCCTGATAGCTGCCCCACCTGGCAGATGCACCGGGAACGACCCGAACCCCCCGGGATGCGTAGTCGGACTTGAGCGGGATCTTGTCAGCGAACTCGAACGGTCCAACCTCAATGGTCGACATCTGTGCCTGGCGGAACAGGAGCAGGATGGCCAACTTCAGCCACTCGTTGACCACCACCCCACCGTCACCGTCGGGCTCGGCCACACGGACCTCGCCGGCATCCAACAGGTCGATAGCCGAGTGGATCGCCGCGTTGGCACCATCGTCCTCGGCATCCAACGAATCCCGGACAGCCCAAATGCCCTCAATCTGTGTTCGGAGGTCTGACATGGCGCCGAGGCTACAGCCCGGGATGTGCCCGCCGGGAACGGGTTTGGTCAGATGCCGACCCTCTCGCGCAGGAGGTCGATGCGGTCATCGCCGGCCACGGCCGCCAGACGCACATGGTCGGCTCCAGCCTCGCCGAAGAACTCCCCCGGGCTGGCAACTATGCCGACCGTTTCTGCGAGATATCGGACGAACCCCCACGCGTCACCCTGCGGAGCAGGAACCCAGAGGTAGAAGCCACCTCCGGGCATCGGTGCAGTCACGCCGATGGCCGCCATCACCTCGACCAGCGATTTGAGGCGGCGGCTGTAGCGGTCCCGCTGAACGTCCACATGTCCCTGGTCAGTCAGGGCCGCCACCGCAGCGGCCTGGGCCGGGCCGGGAACCATGAAGCCCTGGTGCTTGCGAACCTCCTGAAGGTAGGTGACCAGGTCGGGGTCACCGGCGTAGTAGCCGACCCGCAGGCCCGCCAGGTTTGAACGCTTCGAGAGGGAGTGGACTGCCAGGGTGCCGTGTGAGCCGTGTCGGAGCACCGACCTCGGCGGGCCCTCCCACGTGAACTCCACATAGCACTCGTCGGAGAGGACGGTCACACCGTTCTCTCGCCCCCACGAGGCTGCGGCTTCCAGGTCGTCAAGGCCGCCGGCAGGGTTTCCCGGCGTGTTCACCCACAGTGCAAGGGCCCTCTCAGCATCGGACTGCCTGATCGCCGACAGGTCCAGGCACCAGCCCGCGTCAAGGGGAACCGCTACCGCCCGGCAACCGGCCAACTCGGCTCCCATGGCATAGGACGGATACGAAACGGCCGGATACAAGATGGTGTCCCGTTCCGGATTCCTGAGCCGAAGCAGGTGTGGCAGGCCGGTAACGAGTTCCTTGGTTCCAATACACACTCCGATCCCGGCTGGGTCGAGTTCTACGCCGAAGCGCCTGTCCGCCCAGTCGGCAACAGCCCGTCGAAGGCCGGCGCTTCCGATCGAAGGTGGATATGTGCGGGCCGAATCCGGCTCGGCTAGGGCTACGGCCACAACTTCAGGTACGGGGTCGCTGGGGTTCCCGATCGAGAGGTCCACAGACCCACCTGGCAGGGATGCAGCAACCTCTCTCAAATCGTCGATCCGGTCGAACGGATACGGAGGCGGTTGGAACCCGGCTGCCATTTCGCCTCCCCCGCTCAGCTCGGCAACTCGGACCGGTCAGAAGCCACGATGAACTCGGCGAGGCGTCCCGCCGAACCCTCGTCAAGTCGGGCCTCGACACTCCACCCGTCCTCGTCGGCTGTCTCTGACAGGACCTCCCCTTCGCGGTGGGCCATGGCGACGATGTCACCCCTGTCGAACGGGACAAGCAGCGAGTAGAGGCTGGTGACGGCCCGCAGCCTGTTTCCAACCTCGACCAGCAGTTCTGGCACGCCATCACCTGTTGACGCCGATACCACGACCGATTCGGGCTCGCGGCCAGCCAACCTGGCAGCCTCAACGGGTGCCAGGTCGGCCTTGTTGAACACGTACATCTCGGGCACGTCGGCAGCCCCGATCTCACTCAGAACGTACCGCACGGCATCGATGCTCCCCATCGGGTCGGGGTCTGATGAATCAACCACGTGGAGCAGGAGATCTGCGTCAACCACCACGTCAAGGGTCGACTTGAAGGCGTCGACCAACTGGTGCGGCAACTTCCGCACGAAGCCGACGGTGTCGGTCATGTAGACCGACTCTCCGCCAGGCAGGTCTAGGCGCCTGGTCGTGGCGTCCAGGGTGGCAAACAGACGGTCCTCGACGAGTACCCCCGCGTCGGTCAACCGGTTCAACAGCGTGGACTTGCCGGAGTTCGTGTAGCCCACGATGGCAACCGACCGGTTGCTAGTGCGCCGCCGGGCCTTGGACTGCGTGGCCCTGTGACGCCTGACCTGTTTGAGGTCGGCTTCGAGCCGGCTCACACGGCGCATCAGGCGCCGCCTGTCGACCTCGAGTTGGGTTTCGCCGGGGCCCCTCGTGCCGATGCCGCCACCCTGCTGGCTGAGCACCTTGCCCATTCCCCGCAGCCTCGGCAACCGGTAGCGCAGCTGTGCCAACTCAACCTGGGTCTTACCTTCGAGGCTGGAGGCATTCTGGGCGAAGATGTCGAGGATCACCGCAGTGCGGTCGAGCGCCGACCGCTTGAGGATGGCGGTCAGGTTTCCCTGTTGCGCCGGGCTCAACTCGTCGTCGAACACCACGGTGTCAGCGTCATGTTCCTCTGAGACATCGCGTATCTCTGCAGCCTTGCCGCTACCCACATAGGTGGCTGCGTCGGGGCTTTCACGTGACTGGTGCACCCGTGCGACAGCATCGGCCCCTGCCGTGTCGACAAGTTGCGCCAGTTCATCGAGGGACGCCTCAGTGGTCTCCTTGTCGCCCCGGCTGAGGGTCACCCCGGCGAGGACGATGCGTTCACGGAACGCACGATCGATGAGCCCGGCACTCTCTCCGCCGAACTCCCCGAAGGCACCCCTGTGTGAGTCGTCCCTGCGGTCGGCCCGGTCGTCACCCATCGACCACCTCGTTATCACCCACGAACGTCGACGTCACACTCAACACCATTGGATCTCCGACCACAACGGTCGTCTCGCCCCCCGACATCTGAGCCCGGACCGTGTCGTCGACCGCACCCCATGCGTGTGCCGTAGCCGCCGCGGCACAGGCTCCGCTGCCACAGGCCTCGGTCAGGCCGGCACCGCGCTCCCATGTCCGAAGGCGCAGGGTGGACCTGTCGATCACCGACACCATGTGAACGTTGCAGCCCACGGGATGGAAGTGGGATTCAAGTTCGGGGCCAACTGTCGCCAGATCGACCAGGGCGGGGTCTGCCACCTCAATCACGAGGTGCGGGTTGCCCATGTCGACGCTGGCCATCCTGCCAGCCTGTGGCCCGCCCAGCTCTACTGCAAGTCCTGAGAAATCGGGCCCGTCGGTGGCCGCACCCATCTCAACTGTTGCCGACACCTCCCCATCGGTGGCACTACCAGCTATCTGGATGCGTCTGGGTCCTGCAGCGGTGTCGACCACGACATCCAAGTCCTCCCCTTGTGGCATGGTCCGGAGAATCGCGTGGCCGAAGCAGGCAAGGCCGTTGCCGCTCACCTCGGCACGGCTGCCGTCGCTGTTGAACAGGGTGAACGTGAGCCGTGTCGACCGGCCCGGGTTCGTAGGGGTCCCAAAGACCAGGCCGTCAGCTCCGATTCCACGAACGGGGTCACAGAGGGAGCGAGCACGCTCGGGGCCGTCCACGGGCACCTCGTCGGTAAAGGCGATAAGAAACTGGTTGCCGAAGCCGTGGCATTGGATCAGGTTCACGGGACCAGTCTCGCCCACGCGAGCACCCCCACCACACACGGTTTGGGTCAGCGCCGGTCGGCGCACCCATCGAGGTGTGAAAGCGCCTGGTTGAGAACCTCCATTGGGTCCTCCTCGGCGTCCATCCATTCGATGCGCGGATCCCGCCTGAACCAGCGCTCCTGGCGGCGGGCAAAGCGTCGCGTCGCCACAACAGCAGCGTGGATGGCCTCCTCAAGACTGCACCTGCCCTCCAGGTGATCGAGGACCTGCCTGTAGCCAAGGGCCTGGCGGGCCGTCCTCGAGAGCCCCCCGGGCAATGAGGCCAGAGTTCGCACCTCGTCCACAAAGCCCTCAGACACCTGCTGTTCATAGCGTTCAGCGATCCGCCGGTCCACCACGGGCCTCGGAAGGTGAACCCCGACCTGGGTGAACGGACTCGCCGGATAGGAGTCCAGTCCGGGGCCGAACGATGAGAATGGTCGGCCTGAGCCGATGCAGACCTCCAGAGCCCTGATGACACGGCGGCGGTTCGTCGGCTCCATCCTCTCAGCGGCCACGGGGTCGAGCGCTCTCAGCCGGGCATGGAGGACCGTCGTGTCGGGTTCAGCCTCAAGGTTGGCGCGAGCCTCATCAAATCGGCCTGGAATCTCCAAGTCGTCAACGACTGCACGGACATGGAGGCCGGTACCTCCCACCATCACGCCACGGACACCCCTGTTGTCAAGGTCTGCCACAACGGCCGTGCACCTCTCCTGGAAGGCCGAGACCGTGAACTCCTCGCCCGGATCCACAATGTCGAGAAGGTGGTGTGGAGCCTCAACCTGCTCCTGGACAGTAGGCGTGGCGGTCCCGATGTCCATGCCACGGTAGATCTGCATGGAATCCATTGACACCAGCTCCACACCGGGGCGCACGCGAGCCATCTCCATGGCCAGCGCAGACTTGCCCGAAGCGGTGGTGCCCACGAGCACCAGGTGCCCGTTGGGGGTGGCCATTGTCGTCAGGGCGCCTGACCTCAGGCCGATGCCACGGGAATCCGTCGGCGGTGAAGCGGTGCAGCTGTCACCTCGACCAACTCTGCGTGCAGGTAGTGGGCGGCAGCCCCCGTAATCTCCACCTCGGCATAGGACCCTGCCCTGAGACCGTCCGTGGCAGCCAGGTGAACAAGCTTGTTCTGTCGGGTACGCCCGGTCGCCTGGTTGGGTTCGCGCTTGGAGGGCCCCTCGACCAGGATCTCCTCGATACGACCAACCCTCGCCTCGTGACACATTCGGGCCGACCGCTGCAACACCTTCTGGAGGCGTTCGAAGCGGTCCACGGACACCGCGTGATCCACGAACTCGCCGGTCATCTCGGCTGCCTCGGTGCCCTCTCTCGGCGAGAACACGAACGTGTAGGCGGAGTCGTATGCGGCTTCGGCAACCACCTCCAGGGTGGCTTGGAAGTCGGTCTCGGTCTCGCCGGGGAACCCGACTATCAAGTCGGTGCTCACGGCAAGGTCCTCGATGCCCGACCGGGCCTCCGTTAGCCGCTCCAGGTACCTGCCAGCCGTGTACCCGCGGTGCATGGCCGCCAGAACCCTGTCACTGCCCGACTGGATCGGAAGATGGAGGTGTTCACACACGGCCGGCGTGTCGGCCATGGCAGCCACAATCTCGGACCGCAGGTCCTTTGGATGGGGGCTCGTGTAGCGCACCCGGCGAATTCCGTCGACGGCGCCCACGGCCGTCAACAGGTCTGCGAACAGCGGCCTGGGACGACGCTGTTCGTCGTCAGCCCACGCCGGGCCGGCCTCAAACCTGTCGGCTGGAACGGGGCCCCGGGACCTGAGGCGGGTTGTCAGGTCCCGGCCGTAGGAGTTCACGTTCTGGCCGAGCAGCGTCACCTCGGTAACGCCATCGGCTGAGAGGGACTCGACCTCTGCCACCAGGTCGCCGAAAAAGTGGCTCATCTCGGACCCACGCACCGACGGAACAATGCAGAAGGCGCAGCTGTTGTCACAGCCGATCTGGATTGTCACCCACGCCCTGTGGTCCTGCTCGCGCCGAGCAGTCAGCACCGACGGATACGCGTCGGCATCCTCACGCGCAGTCTCTTCCAGAATCTCCATGACGGGACCGAGTTCCCGGGCACGGTTGAGCAGGTCGGCGACCCGGTGCACATTGTGGGTTCCAAAGACCACGTCCACGTGGCCCGCCCTCTGCTGGATGAGATTCCGGTCCTTCTGGGCGAGACATCCCGCCACAGCCACCTGCAGGCCGGGTCTGGCATCCTTCGCCGCCTTCAGGTCGCCCAGAGCCCCGTAGAGCCTGTTGTCGGCGTTCTCCCTGATGCAGCAGGTGTTCAGGACGATCACATCGGCGTCGGCCTCAGCAGCAGCCGGAACCATGCCATCTGCTTCGAGAAGGCCAGCGATGCGCTCACTGTCGTGCTCGTTCATCTGGCACCCGTAGGTACGCAGGGAATAGGACCGACCCATGCACTTCAGGCTAGGTCGTGTATGCCCTAGCGACCGCCCCGACCGGTACCGGCCAGTGTTGGGGCCTGACTTACGAACGGGGGCATCTGACCGGGTCGTCGCCCCAGGAGGGGAAGCGGGGCGACGACCTCTGGCCGGAGATACCTACTGGGTGTCGATTCGGTCCCCTATCGAAATGGGTTCATCGTCGGCCGCTGTGAATACATCCTCGGCCCCGGGCTCAGGTTCGACCAGAGCTTCGGCTTCAGGTTCGGGCTCGGGGGCAACCTCGCGCCAGACCCGATCGGTTATCTCGACCATGATCTCGGGGTTCTCAACGAGGAACGTCTTGGCGTTTTCGCGGCCCTGGCCCAACTGCTCGCCCTCATAGGTGTACCAGGCACCCGACTTCTTGACGATGTCGAGGTCCACGGCCAGGTCTATGACCGAACCCTCCCGGCTGATTCCCTTTCCGTACATGATGTCGAACTCGGCCTGGCGGAACGGCGGAGCGCACTTGTTCTTGACAACCTTGACCCGGGTGCGGTTTCCGACAACCTCGACACCGTCCTTGATGGCCTCTATCCGACGGATGTCGAGGCGAACCGAGGAGTAGAACTTGAGCGCCCTTCCACCCGGTGTGGTCTCCGGTGAACCGAACATGACGCCGATCTTCTCGCGCAACTGGTTGATGAAGATGCAGATGGTGTTGGACTTGCTGAGGTTCGAGGTCAGCTTGCGCAGCGCCTGTGACATGAGCCGGGCCTGCAGGCCCACGTGGTGGTCGCCCATCTCGCCCTCGATCTCGGCCCGGGGGGTGAGCGCTGCCACCGAGTCGATGACGATCACGTCGATGGCACCTGAACGGATGAGCATGTCGGTAATCTCCAGGGCCTGCTCACCTGTATCGGGCTGGGAGATGAGTAACTCGTCGACATCGACGCCAATGGCCCTTGCATAGACGGGGTCCATGGCGTGCTCGGCATCCACGTAGGCGCAGATGCCACCGTTGCGCTGCGCCTCGGCCACCACGTGGATTGCCAGAGTGGTCTTTCCGGACCCCTCTGGGCCGTAGATCTCGACAACCCTGCCACGGGGCAGGCCACCTATGCCCAACGCCAGATCGAGTGCCAGGGCCCCGGTGGGAACGGATTCGATGGCCATGGAACCCTTGTCGCCCATCTTCATCACGGCGCCCTGGCCGAACTGCTTCTCGATCTGCCCCAACGCCATGTCGAGGGCCTTGTCGCGCCCCTCGGGGGACGCCTGGATCACCGGGTCCGTGCTGTCGTTCCTGTTCTTGTTGTTCTTTGCCATCTTGTTTCTCCGTTTCCGGTGATCTTCTACGAATCGCTTCGGGATGTGATGTGGTTTGATCGGTTGCGGACGAACCTACGAACAGGGTGTGACAGTGGTCCCGTACGGAGGCCCCTCAGCGAATGACATCATCGTAATTGCGAACAGGCGTTCGATGCAAGCACCTTCACAGATTCGTGGAATTCCCGTGCCCTGTGGCACTACCGTCCACCCCCATGGCCAACGAGGGAACCAACGACGAACTCCGCTCACGCCTGACACCCATGCAGTACCACTGCACCCAGGAGGCCGGAACCGAGGCCCCGTTCACGGGCGAATACTGGGACGACGAACGCTCCGGTACATACAACTGCGTCGTGTGCGGCAAGCCCCTCTTCACGAGCACCACCAAGTTCGATGCCGGTTGCGGCTGGCCAAGCTTCTGGGAACCAATCAGCGACGACCTCATCGACGAGCGCCCCGACCACAGCCTCGGACACGAGCGCACCGAGACCACCTGCAGTTCGTGTGGCGCACACCTCGGCCATGTGTTTCCCGACGGCCCCCAACCCACCGGTGACCGCTACTGCATCAACTCGGCAAGCATCACCCTCGAACCCGAAGACGACCTGGACGCCTGAGCAGCAGCCGGTCGGCGATCAGCACCCTCGTCTGGCCAGGAGGCGCAGGCGCAGCAGGTTCAGCACCGAGATAACCGTGAACTGGCGTGTCCGGGTGCGGTCGAACGGAAACAGGATCCTCACCGCCTCGACCTCGCCGTCGACACACGTCGCCATCCAGACCGTTCCGGGTTCCTGGCCGTCCTGCGGGTCGGGGCCAGCCACCCCGGTGACCGCCACGGAGACATCGGCGCTCAGCACCCGACACACACCCGTCGCCATGGCGACAACCGCCTCCTCGCTGACCACCGGACCCTCGGGCACGCCCAGCAGTTCCCGCTTGATGTCGCCGGCGTAGGCGACCACCGAACCGCGAAAGGCGCGGCTTGAACCGGGGACATCGGTAAGCCGGGACCCGATCAGCCCTCCCGTCAGCGACTCCGCCGTGACGAGGGTGAGGCCCTGGGCAACCAGTTCGTCGAGCACCACCGACTCCATGTTGGCCCCGTCCATGCCGAACACGATGGGGCCGATGACCCCACGCACCCTGGCCTCCTCGTCGTCGAGGATCGCCTCGACCTCAACTGAGGTGGCGGCCTTGGCCGTAATGCGCACCTTGAGGCCCTCCATTCCGCTGGCCAGGAACGCCAGCGTGGGGCCACCCTCGAGATCAAGGCGGTCGATCTCTTCAGCCAGCATCTCGGCCAGGCCCGACTCGGACTGCCCCCACGTGCGCAGTGTCCGCGAGCCGATCACCGACACCGCTCCGGCCCGGCGCCTCAGGTCGGGCAGGATCGAGCCCTCGAGCATCTCCTTCATCTCCCAGGGCACTCCGGGAACCGTGTAGAGCACCTTGTCGCCGACGGGGCAGATGAGCCCGGGTGCGGTTCCCGGCAGTTCGGACATCGTCGTGGCGCCCACCGGCACATCAGCCTGGCGCAGGTTGTTGGCCGGCATCTTCCGGCCCCGGCCGGCGAACCTAGCTTCAATACGGTCCACAAGCGCCTGGTCGCGCTCCATCGTCACGCCCATCAGTTCGGCTACCACCTCGCGGGTGATGTCGTCCTGGGTGGGGCCCAGCCCACCGGTCACAATCACGGCATCAGCCCGATCCAGAGCCTCGCAAAATGCCGCCATCATTCGCTCACGGTTGTCCCCCACCACCGTGTGACGGTGACAGTCGATGCCCGACAGGGCCAACTGTTCGCCGATCCAGGCCGAGTTGGTGTCGACTATCTGACCCAGTAGCAACTCGGTGCCTACTGCAACAATCTCACACAGCACACTGCGACCTCATCCCTACGAACCGGTCCGGCTGGTAGCACGGCTACCATCGGCCAGATACTGGAACCCGGTGACCAGGGTGAAGGCCACCGCAATCCAGAGCACGGCACCGATGAGGAGGTCCGCACCCTCGAGGGGTGGCAGGACCGCCAACATCAGCGCCAGACCCTGGACGCTCGTCTTCCACTTTGCCGACCTGCGGGCGGGAACCGCCAAGCCCCGACGCACGTACCAGAGTCGGTAGAAGGTGATAACGACCTCGCGGGCGGTCAGCAGTAGCACGGGCAGAAGGGAGTAGCGCTCCACCGCCACGAGGCTGAGTGCCACGCCTATCACGACCACCTTGTCGGCCAGCGGGTCAAGGAAGGCCCCCCACCGGCTGACCGTGCCCCGTCGGCGAGCCAGAACCCCGTCGAAGAAGTCGGACGCGCCGAGCACCCCGCCCAGCAGGAAGCCGCGCCAGGAGGTACCGCCGCTGTCCTCGGCCGATAGCACCATGCCAAAGAGCACCGGGGCGAACACCAGACGTGCCAGCGTGACGAGGTTTGCGGGGCTGACAACCGTGCCGAGGTGACGTGTGACCCTCATGTGGCCACCAGGTCCGGGCCCAGGGCGCCGGTCACCGTGACGGTGGCGAACTCCCCCACAGGAAACTCGTCGGACACATGCACCACACCGTCGATCTCGGGGGCCTCACGGTGGGTGCGCCCCACACCTGGCTCGTCGACCAGCACAACTACCTCGCTGCCGATGAGAGCGTCGCGCCGCGCCGCCGTGATGGTGTCCTGCAACTCGCCCAGTTCCCGCAGGCGCTCGGCCACGAGGCCCGCAGCAACCCTGTCGGGCAGGCCGGCTGCGTGGGTCCCGGCCTCATCGCTGAAGGCGAAGAAGCCGCACCAGTCAAGGCCGACATCTTTCACAAACAGCAACAACTCGTCGTGGTCCTCCTCTGTCTCACCGGGATAGCCCACGATGAAGTTGGACCTGAATGTGGCTGTGGCGTCGAGATTCCTGATGTGGTTGATCCTCTCACGGAAACGCCGACCGTCGCCCCACCTGCGCATGTTCGCCAGAAGTTGCCGGGAAACATGCTGGAGCGAGAGGTCGAAGTACGGGAGACCGGTTGCCAGCACGGCGTCCACAAACCCATCGGTCAGGTCTGACGGGTAGAGGTACAACAGGCGCACCCGGTCGACCCGGTCGGCGACGGCCTCCACCAGCGGGATGATCGCCCGCTCACCCACCCCCTGGTCGCGCCCGAAGGAGGCAAGGTCCTGAGCGACCAGTACCACCTCACGGACACCGAGGGCATCCACCTCGTCCAGAATCAACGGGACCGGACGACTGCGTTGTGGGCCCCGAAAGGTTGGAATTGCACAGAACCCACACGCCCGGTCACAACCCTCAGCCACCTTTACATAGGCCCATGGTCGCGGGCTGGCCGGCCGGGGCAGGTTCAACAGGTCGAGCACGGGTGCAGGCCCTGCACCGGGTCGACGTCCCAGCGTGACCGGCACACCGAACCCGGAGACCGAGTCGACCTCCGGTAGCGTCCCGGCCAGTTCATCGCCGTAGCGCTCGGCCATGCAACCGGTCACCACCAGGCGTGCCTCACCCTGCCGCTCATCTGCAAGTGCCAGGACCGTGTCGATCGACTCCTGCCTGGCCTCCTCGATGAACGCGCACGTGTTGACCACGATCAGGTCGGCGCCACCGGGGTTGTCGGTCGCCGTCATGCCGTCGGCCGCCAGCGTTCCGGCCAGCTTGTCGGAGTCGACCTGGTTCTTGGGACAACCAAGGGTCACCAGGTGGTAGCGCTTCTCGGACATACCCCGGCAAGGCTACGGGAGGTGACAGCGGGCCAACTGCCCTACCCGGCCTCAAGCGGCTCCCAGGCCCCTTTCGGGCCCAGGCCACCTAACGGTTCCTCCTCGGCGAGGTGCCCGCCCGTGCGCACGACCATGTAGAGGGCGGCCAGCAGCGCCACGGCCAGCACCACACCTTTGACTCTCGTCACGTCGTTCTGGACGAGCAGGGCAAAGCAGATCACGGAGCTACACGACAGAACCCCCTGGTGCAGCAGGCCGTCTCCGATCACAACCGGGTGGACAAGGGCGGTCGCCCCAAGGACGAGGGTCAGGTTGGCCGCATTCGAGGCTACCTGCCGGTGTCCTACAGGCCCTGCTCGTTCAGGTTCTCGAGGTCCTCGTTCCCGTACAGGACCTCGCGTGCCTTCGAGCCAGTGGACGGCCCTACGACACCGGCCTCTTCGAGCTGGTCCATGAGGCGGCCCGCCCGGGCGAATCCGACACGCAGCTTCCGTTGGAGCATCGAGGTGGAACCCAGTTGGCTGGAAACCACCAACTCCCGGGCCTGCTCGAAGAGGTCGTCCTCGTCTCCGGCATGAACCGTCGGCGAACGATGGGTGTCGTCGGTAATCGAACCCGTCGGAGAGTCCAGGGAGGGAACCTCAGCCGTTATCGGAGCATCGACGTCGTCGGCTGCGAGGATGTCGTCGACCTGTCGGGTCCATGCGGATACGACCTGCCTAACCTCGGTCTCGCTCACCCAGGCGCCCTGGATCCGCTGGGGCGTGTTGGAGCTCGGACCAAGCAGCAGCATGTCGCCCTTGCCGACAAGGCGTTCGGCGCCGGGCTGGTCGAGGATCACCCGACTGTCGGCGAGGCTCGACACAGCGAACGCCAGACGTGCCGGAATGTTTGCCTTGATCACGCCCGTGATGACGTTCACCGAGGGTCGCTGGGTGGCGACCACCAGGTGGATTCCGACGGCTCTTGCCATCTGGGCGAGACGGCAGATGGAGTCTTCGACATCACGTGCGGCAACCATCATCAGGTCGGACAACTCGTCGACGACGATCAGAATGAAGGGCAACCTCTGGTAGGCCAGCGGTTCACCGTCGTCGTCGATCACCCCCAGTGGTGCCTTCAGCTCGCCGCGGTCGTGGGCGGCGTTGTAGCCGGCAATGTCGCGGAACCCGCAGTCTGAGAGAAGGCCATAGCGGCGCTCCATCTCGCGTACGGCCCAGTGGAGGGAGTTGGCCGCCTTCTTGGGGTCGGTAACAGGGGCCGTGAGCAGGTGTGGTACGCCCTCGTACTGACCCATCTCGACCCTCTTGGGGTCGATCAGGATCAGCCGGACCTGCTCGGGGGTGATGCGCATCAGCACAGAGGTGACCAGCGAGTTGATACACGACGACTTGCCGGCACCGGTTGCTCCGGCGATAAGCAGGTGGGGCATGGTGGCGAGGTTCAACAGCACGGGCTTGCCGTCGATGTCACGCCCGACTGCGGCCTCGAGGGGGTGTTGGACCTTGGCCGCTGTCGCCGATGACAGGATGTCGCCGAGCGCCACCACCTCGCGCTCCTCGTTGGGTACCTCGATACCGATCGCCTGCTGGCCTGGGATCGGAGCCAGAATGCGCACGTCGGCTGCGGCCAGCGCGTAGGCGATGTCCTTGTTCAGACTGGTCACCCGGGCCACCTTGACCCCGTCGCCCAACTGGAGGGCGTAGCGGGTGACCGTTGGGCCAACGGTCATGTCGATCAGGCGGGTCTCGACCCCGTGTGTTGAAAGGGCCTCCTGGAGTCGGTGGCCCCGCTCCTCGATGGCCTTGGCATCGATGTCGTGGGTTTCGCTGCGCGACAGGATCGACAGGGGTGGAAGGCGCCAGGTCGAGCCGGCCACTGCCGTGCCCAGTTCGATGGTGAGCTGCTCTCCACTGCCTGCTGGTGCCCTGACCCGTCGCTTGTGCTTCTTCGTGGTGGGTTCGGGCTCTGGTGCATGTTCGTCGGATCCAGCTCTTCCCGCTGCCGGCGATGGCTCGGGCGTGGCCTCTGAGGCCGACGGTGGAACACGTATAGGTGACTCGTGGTGCACGACCACCTGTGGGCCGTCGGAGCCGGGGGCGTTCAACAGGCTCTGCACCCAGTTCCGCAGTGCGCGACCCAGCGGTACTATCCCGGCCAGTACCGCTCGTCCCGCCTGGCGCGTCACCACCACGACGCCACGTGCTGCCTGACTGGCAGAGGTGCGAGTAATGACGGCAAGGGCAACGAGTCCGGTACCGACAAGGACAAGTACCGCTCCGAGGGTCTCGACGGCGGCATCAAGGCCACCTCCCACAGCCAGGCCCAGGAGGCCTCCACCGGCACCCAGGCCGTCGGCTCCGTCTGAGATGCCCGGCTTTCCCCTTCCGAGGTGGAGCAGGCCGGTAACGCTCGCCAGGGCCATGAACAACCCGACGGGGAGTCGCTTGGTGATCTCACCGAACTCGTTGCGCTCCCGGAACATTGCGAGACCCGTGGCGACCATTGCAACAGGAAGACCGATCTTGGTCATGCCGACGGTCCAGCCGGCACCTCTGTCGATGACCCTGCCGACGATGCCGGCCTTTCCGAGGTAGATGGACAGGCCGGTAAGCAGGCCACCCAGCACCAGGCCGAGTCCCAGCATCTCGTCGGCCCTGCCGGCGAACGCGGCACGGCCCATGCGTCGCAGGAGGGACTCGCGGGGCTCCCTGCCACGATCTGCCCGCCGCCCATCGGGGGCGTCGGGCGGCTCGGGACCGTCGTCGCGGTCCTTTCGGCCTCGGCTTCCACGTTGCGTAACGCCCGGCTTGCCGGATGAACTCGAGCGCGCTGATCTTGTGCCCACAGCGGCCTCAACGTACCACCGGTCGGTGACAGCACCGGGGCACGTCAGAGACAGGTTGACGTCAGCGGACCTCCACAACCGGCACCAGTGCGGGTCGTCGGCCGGTTCGGCGCGACACCAGGCGTCCGGTGGCCCGCCTCGCCAGGCGGGCCAGTTCGACCGGATCGCGTTCGCCGTTGGCGACAACCGGCTTGAGGGCCCCGGCGACCGCCTCGGCCACCTCGCCACGCCAACTCTCGCGTTCCGACGGCTCCACCCAGCCCCTGGTCTCGACAAAGGGCTCACCCACGAGCTTCCCCTTTCGGCCATCGACGACGACCCTCACGACGACAAAGCCCTCACCTGCAAGGTTGCGCCGCTCCTCGACCAGGTCCTCACTCACCGGGTTGCCCGACTCGTCGACCATGACGTAGGTGTCAGAGACACGACCCCGGTGTGAGATGCCGTCGTCGTCGAGCTTCACCCGGTCGCCATCGGTGCACCGCAGCACCCGGTCAGGCGCCATCCCGCGCTCCAGCGCCAGTTCATGGTGTGCGACCAGGTGTGAGTACTCCCCGTGCACGGGAACGAACAGGTCGGGGTCGGCCGCGTCGTGCAACGCCAACAACTCGTCAGCCTTGCCGTGCCCGGTGGTGTGAATGCCTATCTGGCCGCTGTGCACCAACTGGGCGCCCCTACGGGCCAGTGCATTGTGGAGGCGCCCGATGCCGGCCTCGTTTCCTGGAATCGGATGCGACGAGAAGACGACCGTGTCGGTGTCGCCAACGGTCACGAAGCGGTGGCGTCCCTGCCCCATCAGCGACAGTGCCGCCCTGGTCTCACCCTGTGACCCGGTGCAGACAATGCAGGTCCTGGCCGGATCCAGGTCATCGAGGTCGTCCTCGGTCGCAAACACGGATTCGGGGATGCGCAGCAGGCCCAGGTCGCGTGCAAGGCCGACGTTTCGGACCATTGACGGGCCCAGGACCACAAGGCGGCGACCGGTTGCCGCTGCGGCATCGGCAATCTGTTGAATCCTGTGGACGTGGCTGGAGAACGCTCCCACGATGATGCGCCGGCCGGCATGCTCCTCAAAGACAGACTTCAGGACCGGGCCGATCTCGGATTCGGAACTGGATGCACCTGCCGAGCCTGCGTTGGTCGAGTCGGCCAGCAGGAGGCGTATTCCCTCTCCGGCGGCAAGTTCCCGTAGGCGTGGAAGGTCCGTGACCCTTCCATCGACAGGGTTGTCGTCGAGCTTGAAGTCGCTGGAGTGCAGGATCAGGCCCTGCGGCGTACCGAACAGTGTCATCAGGCCGCTCGGGGTCGAATGGGTGACGGGGAGGAACTCGCAGTCGAACGGTCCGATCCTGTGTCGGTCATGGTCGTGGAGTTCAATCAGTTCGGGTACCGGAACTCCTACCGCCTTGAGCTTCCCCCGAACCATTCCCAGGGTGAACGGTGACCCGTAGATCGGAAACGACATCTCAGAGAGCAGGTACGGGAGGCCACCGATGTGGTCCTCGTGGGCGTGGGTGACGACGCAGGCCTCAATTCGGTCGGCCCGCTCCCGTAACCACGTGAAGTCGGGCAGCACGGCATCGACGCCCGGAAGGTCGTCGGGAAACAACTGCCCACAGTCCAACATGATGATCCGTCCATGGGCCTCGAGGGCCGCACAGTTGCGACCAATCTCGCCGAGACCGCCCAGGAACGTCAGGTGAACGGGTGCTGCCATGGTCGTGTCCCGAGCGGTTCGCTGCGGCCTCAGCCGCGCCCGAGGCCCACGAGCACCCTGCGGGCCTCATCCTGGAGGCCTTCGGGTTCGGGGCCCATCGGGAGGCGGCAGTCGCCGCCGGGAAGGCCCAATACCTTCATCATGGCCTTGGTGGGGACCGGGTTGGGCCGCAGGTCACCCGACTCGAAGTCATAGGAGGGAATGAGGCGCCGGTTGATGGCGGCGGCCTCAGCCACATCGCCACCGAAGAACGCTGCCATCATCGAAACGGTCTCGGGGGTGCACCAGTGCGACGCCACGCTGACGGTTCCCACCGCTCCGACAGCCAGCAGGGAGAGCGTGAGGCAGTCCTCGCCGCTGTAGACCTCGAAGCCGTCGGGAGCGGCCGCCACCAGGCGTGCCGTCTCAGCTACGTCGCCGGCGGCGTCCTTGACGGCAACGATGTTGTCGACCTCGTCGGCGAGCCTCAGGATCGTGTCGGTCTCGATCTTTCTGCCCGACCTGGGGGGAATGTCATAGAGCATCACCGGAAGGTCCGTAGCAGAGGCTGTGATCCGGAAGTGCTCGATCAGGCCTGCCTGTGAGGGTCTGTTGTAGTACGGGGTCACATCCAGAATCCCTGCGGCGCCAACCTCGGCACACCTCTCAGCGTTGTGGACAGCAGACCTCGTGTCGTTGCTGCCGGCTCCTGCGATGACGGGAATGCCCACGGCCTCGACGACAGCGGAGATCATCTCGACCTGTTCGTCCTGGGTCAGGGTGGGTGACTCTCCGGTGGTCCCGGCGAGGACCAGGCCGTCGTTTCCCTGCTCCTCCAGCCATCTGGCGAGGGTCACGGCCCCGTCGACGTCAAGGGAGCCGTCGCCGGCAAAGGGACTGATCATGGCTGTCAGCACCCGTCCGAACCTGGGTTCCATCAGAATCCTCTCCGGCCCATGTCAGGTGGCCTGCGCCTCGCTGGCCCTCGGTATCCCGAGGGTTGCCAGGAAGTTCTCGTGCAACTCGAACCAGACCGTGTGGTACGACTCGATCATCGGCTTCGTGAACCAGTCGTGGTCTCCGGCCATGACACGCTCCAGTGCGTCTCCGAAGCGTCGACCGTAGCCGTCGAAGCGTTGCAAAAGGGTTGCCAATTCGGCCGAGATCGGCTGGACCACCTCGTTGACCTCGACCAGCCGGGAAACGACTGCCGCATCATGGTCCGGATCAGAGTGGTCGTTGATGACCTTTTCGCCAGCCGGGTCATCGGCAGGGGCCCGTAACTGCCAGTCGGTACACAGTTCAAGGAAGCCGTGGTTCACGCTCAGGAACTCCTGGTATGCGGAGTGGACCCCGTCACGGCACCCGGCCTCGTCCAGTTCGGTGGCCAGCAGCATCTCGCCGCGGTCCCTTCCCTCAGCGGTCAGCATCCAGCCAGACATGCGGCCGTCCCTGTAGCGGGCGTTGCCCGAGGACTCCAGGTGAACCAGCCACTCCTCGGCCTCGGGGACCTCCATGACGCATGCATCGGCCACCAGGTGGGTGTCTACACACCCCCGCACGCGCAGCGAGTGCAGGACGCGTACCTCCGGATGGCTCTGGTGTGGCATGGCCTTCACGCTAGCAACTGCTCCTCAGGAGGCTTCAAACCCGGGTGGTTCGTCGCGGGCGATCCGCACCATCACCAGTGGGTAGCCGGCGAGGGCGATCAGCGCGAACACGAACCACTGGACGGCGTAGCCGAGGTGGGGACCGTCGGTGAGGTCGGGAGGTCGGGGCCCGAGCGGGTAGTCGGTGGCAGCCGCACCCGATGTGGCCTCCATGTAGACCGGTAGCAGCGGGACGCCCCAGCGTTCTGACAACCCGGCCAGGTCGATCACATCCACCTCATCGCCGATTCCGCCCCGGCTGTCACGGGTCGTCCGAACCCTTCCCGACACGACCACCTCGGTGTCCGGGGCGGCCCAGTACCTTTCCTCGCCACCCAGGTAGGCCCGTCTCGGCAGAAAGCCGCGGTCAACCACCACGGCACCTGAGTCGAGCTCGAGCAGCGTCACCACGTTGACGCCGGGCCGGCCGTCGCGGGTGCGGTTGGCCACATAGACCTCCCTGCCCGGATCAAAGGTCCCCGAGGCACTCACGGTCATGTGCACTGAAGCCTCCGGATCAGCGAGGTCCACCACCTCGAGGAGAGGGCCAACGGGTTGGGCCATGCGCTCCTCGATGAGGTGGTTCTCTGCCTGACGGTCGTCGAGGCGCCGGAGCTGCCACACCCCAAGGCCAACCATCACGAGGACCGCCGACACCACCAGCAGGTGGGTGAGCAGCCACACGGGGTGCAGGAGGCGGCTGACAGACAATCGTCTGAAAGGTCTCAGAGTGCCAACAGGGTGTCGAGACCGACCGCCAGACCGGACAGCCCGGCCACGTTTCGCACGGCCAGCAGGACACCCGGCATGAACGAACTGCGATCGGTGGTGTCGTGCCTTATCACCAGCGTCTGCCCGGTCGTACCGAGAACAACCTCCTGGTGGGCCACCATCCCGCGCATTCGTACCGAGTGGATCCTTATGTCGGCTGGACCAGCGCCACCTCGGGAACCGGCTACCACCTCGCGCTGCGTCGGGTCGTCGGCCCACTCGGCCGACGCCGCCGCCATGCGCTCAACTGTTGACAGCGCTGTTCCCGACGGTGCGTCGACCTTCTCGTCGTGGTGGAACTCGATCACCTCGGCGGTGTCGAACCACGGTGCCGCAACCTCGGCGAAGCGCTGCATCAAGACTGCACCGATGGCAAAGTTGGGAACCACCAGGCAGTTGCTCGCCGTGAACGCAGACCGGAGTGCCGACAGGTCGTCGTCGGTCAGGCCTGAGGTTCCCACGACAGCGTGAACACCGGCTGAGGCGAGCACCGGAAGGTTCCGACGGCTGGCATCTGCAACGGTGAAGTCGACAGCCACGTCGACACCCGTGTCGACCATGCTCCCGATTTCGGACTCAACGGTCACGCCGTTCAGCACCTCGCCGGGCGAGACCGGGTCGACGGCTGCGACGAGGGCCATGTCGTCGGCTCCGGCGACCACCTCACACACGGCCGCGCCCATACGGCCTCCGGCGCCGATCACCCCCACACGGATCCCTCCGGTGGACCGGTCCATAGCGTCGCTCATGCAGGCGAGGTTAGCGGTCAGCGGCCCGGCCAGAGGGGCCGGTTATGCGAAACAGGACTCAGGAACCTGGTCCGACCCGCGCTGTCGTCGCCGCCGTGGTGAGCAGTTCGGCGAGGACCGCATTCACGTCATCGAGGGTTATCTCCCGCAGGAGAGACACGTACTCGTCCAGTGCCAGGACCCGCCCCAGAAGGCTCTGGCTGGATCCCAGCCGGGCCATCCGGCTGCCGGTCCCCTCGAGACCCAGGAGGATCGAGCCCTCAAAGCCGTCCCTCGCGATCTCCAGTTCCTCGGCTGTGATTCCCTGGGCTGCCACCTCGCCAACCTGGGCTGCGATGACAGTCGAGAGTTCGTCGGCCTTTTCTGGAGACGTCCCGGCGCTCACCGTCACGAGGCCCGTGTCCTGATAGCCGCTCATGCCCGCAAAGATGCTGTAGGCGAGGCCGAGGTCCTCCCTGACCGTCTGGAACAGGCGACTGGAGAGCCCTCCACCCAGCACGTGGACTCCAAGGGAGAGGGCGTGGCGCCTCGGGTCGTCACGGCGCAGGCCACGCCATCCCCAGGCCATGTGCACCGCCTCGGTCTGGCGGGAGACAGATCGGCCCTCGCCCGCCTCGGTGAGCAGGTCATCACGGACGGGATACTCGGCGCCACAGCGGCCCTCAAAGGCCTCAGAAACCTGGTCGACCAGCATGGCGTGGTCCACGTCACCGGCGGCTGCCACCACCAGGTTGGGCGACCGGTACCAGTGGTCGTGGAACTCGACGATGTCGTCGCGCTCCATGGTCGTTACGGATTCGGAAGTTCCGAGGACCTCGCGACCCAGCGGGTGGTCGGGGAAGACCTCTTCGTAGAGGAGGCTCCCGACCACATCGTCGGGGTCATCGGCAGCCAGGTTCAGTTCCTCGAGGATCACCCGTCGTTCGCTGTCGACGTCCTCGGGGCGAAGTGCCGGTGAGGTGATTACGTCGGCCAGGAGAGAGGTGGCGAGTTCCTGCCCGCCTGCCGGGACACGTGCGTAGAAGGCCGTGTACTCCTTGGTGGTGAAGGCGTTCATCTCACCACCGGTGGCATCCACCAACTCAGCTATGGAGCGCGACGACCTGGTGTCGGTTCCCTTGAACAGCAGGTGTTCGAGAAAATGCGACGCTCCGGCGATCCGATTGTGCTCGTCACGTCCTCCGACCCCTACCCAGACCCCCACCGACACCGAGTGGGCATCCGGCATGCGCTCGGATACCACACTCGGACCATCGGCAGGTCCGTCAAGGGGCACGGTCAGTTCGACCACCGGGATGGTGGCCAACCTGAGGCCCCGCGGAGGGCCCGTACCAGCGTTGGTGCTCAGCGCCCCCGCCCGCGACGACCGCCACCACCACGGTTGGTGGGCGCGGCGACGCCCAGGTCGCCGTGGACGGCCTCCAGTTCGGCGCTGAACGCCGCCTCGAAGCCAACCTCGACGGGTCCGGTCGATGCCGGTTCCTCGTCGATGCTGTTGTAGTCGTCGTTGTCGTTGGATCTGATGTCGACGTCGTCGTCAACCGGGTCACTGTCAGAAGACTCGACCTCAACCTCTGCCTCAACCGGCTCGTTACTTTCGACGGGAGCCTCTGCGGCCTCGGCCTTTTCAGCGGGCTCGTCACCTGCCGGCATCAACGAGATCTTGCCGTTCGGGTCGACGTCCTCGACGACGACCGTCAGGGGCTGTCCCAGTTCGAGGACATCCTCGACCTTGTTGATGCGCTTGCCGCCACCCAGCTTGGAGATGTGCACCAGGCCGTCCCGACCGGGAAGGATGTTGACGAACGCACCGAACTTGGTGATGTTCACGACACGACCCTCATAGACGGCACCGACCTCGGCGGTCGGCGGGTCGACAATCAACTGGATCTGACGCTCGGCCTCGGCCACGGCACCACGGTCGGGCGAGGCGATGGCGACAATGCCCACCATGCCGTCGTCGTCGACGCTGATGTCGGCGCCGGTCTCAGCCTGGATGGTGTTGATCATCTTGCCCTTCGGGCCGATGACCTCACCGATCTTCTCTATCGGAATCTCGAAGCTGACGATCTTCGGGGCGTTCTCGCCAACATCGTCACGCGGCTCCGGAATGGCCTCGGCCATGGATGCCAGGATCGCCTGACGTGCCTCCTTGGCCTGGTTCAGGGCTGCCGCCAGGACATCTGCGGGGATGCCGTCGATCTTGGTGTCCAACTGCAGGGCGGTCACGAAGTCGGCTGTACCGGCCACCTTGAAGTCCATGTCGCCAAAGGCGTCCTCGGCTCCGAGGATGTCGGTCAGGGTCACGTACTCACCGTCGAGGTAGACGAGGCCCATGGCGATTCCGGCTACGGGAGCCTTGATCGGCACACCGGCGTCCATCATCGAGAGGCTCGACGAACACACCGATGCCATCGAGGTCGAACCGTTCGATGACAGAACCTCTGACACGAGGCGAAGGGTGTAGGGGAAATCCTCGAAGGCTGGCAGGACCGGCACGAGGGCACGCTCGGCGAGCGCACCATGGCCGATTTCACGCCGCTTCGGACCCCGCATGAACCCGGTCTCGCCTGTTGAGAACGGCGGGAAGTTGTAGTGGTGCATGTAGCGCTTGCGGTCGACGGGGTCGATTCCGTCGATCATCTGGTCCATGCGTCCTGTGCCGAGGGTGGTGAAGTTGAGCACCTGGGTCTCGCCCCGCTGGAACAGGCCGGATCCGTGTGCCGTGGGGATGACTGCCACGTCAGACGACAATGGCCGCAGGTCTGCGGTTCCACGCCCGTCAATGCGGACTCCGTCGGACACGATGCGGGCACGGACGACGTCCTTGGTGACCGACCGGATAGCTCCCTTGATCTGGCTGTCGGCATCGTCCACCTCGGCGAACTGCGGAAGCAGTTCCTCGAGGAGGGCGGCCTTCACGGCTGCCTCTGCCACACCACGGTCCGCCTTCACGGCGATTGTCTGACTCTCGGCAATGCGGTCCCGGCCTGCGGCATCGACCGCTGCCCTGATCTCGTCGCTGTAGTCAACGGTGACCTCGTAAGGCATGATCTCGGGTGCACCCACGGCCTCGATGAGCTCCAACTGCATCTCGATGACCTCGCGGATGTACTGCTTTGAGAAGTCAAGGCCGTCGGCCAGTACTGCCTCGTCGACCTTGGGGGCACCGGCCTCGTAGGCGTCGTAGGTGGATGCCGTACCACCGGCCTCAACCATCATCACGGCGACATCACCGTCGTCGAGCAGGCGACCTGCCACGACCATCTCAAATGCCGACTCGGATCCCTCTTCGTAGGTGGGGTGTGGAATCCACTCGCCGGCAGCGGACCATGCGATGCGCACGGCGCCGATGGGACCGTCGAACGGAATGCCGGACAGCATCAACGCTGCCGAGGCGCCATTCAGGGCCAGGACATCGTGTGGGTTCTCCATGTCGGCTCCCATGACGGTGCCGACGATGTGTACCTCATTGCGGAACCCGTCGGGGAACATCGGCCGCAGCGGGCGGTCGATGAGACGACAGGTCAGGATCGCCGACTCGGGCGCACGGCCCTCACGACGGAAGAACGAGCCGGGGATCTTGCCGGCGGCGTACATCCGCTCCTCGATGTCGACGGTAAGCGGGAAGAAGCTCGCACCCGGTCGGGGTGACCTCGCTCCGGTGGCGGTCACCAGGACGGTGGACCTGCCAATTTGTGCCAGCACGGCACCGTCGGCGAGGCCGGCCAGACGGCCCACCTCGAACGACATTGTCTTTTCGGACCCGCTGAAGGTGCGGGACACGGTCTTTACTTCAGTCATTGTTTCCTCTCTTGATCCCGGCTGGAACTCCTCCGGCCGGGACGACGGCCGCTCCTTGCGGCAGACCGGGCAACCCTTGGCCTCCAGCCTCCAGTTGGATACATCCCGACCCGGTCACCCCCGTGGGAGGAACCTGTCGAGCGGCATGCAACTGGCACTGATGACCTCCGGGACCCGGAGTCGTCGTATTGGTTGTCGGTTCCGTTGGTCCGGACCCCCGACAGGGGTATGGACGACCGTGTGGCCGCCGTACTCCAGGTACTCCGCCTACCGGCGCAGCCCCAACTTGGCGATGATCGCCCGATAGCGCTCGACGTCATTTGCCATGACATAGTCGAGCAGCCGTCGGCGGCGACCCACCAGCATCAACAGGCCTCGCCGGCTGTGATGGTCCTTCTTGTGGACCTTCAGGTGGCCGGTGAGGTGGTTGATGCGGTCACTCAGCAGGGCAATCTGTACTTCGGGAGAACCGGTGTCGGTCTCGTGAAGCTTGTGCTCTGTGATCGTGTCAGCCTTTGGGGGCAGGTTGGTCGGCATCGGTACCTCGGGTATCGGACCCGGCCTCGTAGCGCGCAGTGCGTCGCTGGAAGCCATACGGAGGGCCGGAGGTTTCGGATCCGACCCCGAACGACCCGGTTGGGTCGTCCACGGGTGCAAAGACTACCAGCGGGTTGCGGTAGGCCCACCCGGGCTCCCGAACGCACCCGGTGTGCCTGGAGAACGAGGAGTTCCACGACTGGTCAGACCGGTCCATTCACCAAGGGAGCCGGCTTCTTGTATTCGACCGAGTGGACCCAGACCTCAGGAGACCTCAGGGTCCAGGTGGCCCAACCGAGACCTCTTTGTCGACAGGTACCGCTCGTTCTCGACGGTCGGCTCACTCCAGAGCGACAGGCGACCGACAACCCTGACCCCCAGTTCGGTCAGGCCGCCGACCTTCGCTGGGTTGTTGGTCAACAGGACGACCGACTCGACCCCGAGGTGAGAGAGAACCTGTGCCGCCACGCCGTAGTTGCGTTCATCTGCGGCATGGCCAAGTTCCAGGTTTGCCTCGATCGTGTCAAGACCCTCATCTTGAAGCCGGTAGGCACGGAGCTTCTCCGCCAAGCCAATTCCACGGCCCTCGTGGCCACGCAGGTAGACCACGACGCCCCGACCCTCCTCAGCGATTCGCTCAAGCGACATCTCCAGCTGGGCTCCACAGTCGCAACGACGGGAACCGAACACGTCACCTGTCAGACACTCTGAATGCACCCGTGTCACCACATCCTCACCGGCAACGTCGCCCAACACAAGCGCCAGGTGCTCAAGGCCGTCGACAAGGCTGGTGAACACGTGCCCCTCGAAGGTGCCAACGCTGGTCGGCACGGGCGCTGACCCTCCCTCAAACACGAACTTCGTTCCTGGCCAGAGCTGGTGTTCAGTATCCGGGCGACCCGACCGAAACCCCTCAACTGCATCCCCAACTGCTGCGGTACCCACCGGTCAAGCCTCCAGCATCGACGCAGTGCAACGCGACTCCGAGTAGACGAGGCCCATCTACTCGGACTTCCTTGCGGGCCCAGGGTGGTGCAACAGGAACTTGCGGATCTTCCCAACGCTCGTACGCGGAAGCTCGTCGAGGAATGTGATCTCGACAGGTCTCTTCACCTTTGCCAGCCTCTCGGTACACCACTGGTTCAGATCAGCCACCGAGGGCGGGTGCGTCGAGGGGTCAGCCACCACGAAGGCGACCGGCAACTCGTCACGAATCTCGTCATCACGTCCGATCACTGCAGCCTCCAACACCCCGGGGTGCTGGGCCAACACGGCCTCAACCTCAACCACAGAGACGTTTTCGCCCGCGACCTTCAGCACGTCGGATCGCCGACCATCGAAGTAGTGCCGATCCGTGTCGTCGCGTCTGGCCCGATCGCCTGTCAGAAACCAGCCATCGCGGAAGCTGGCTTCAGTTGTGGCAGCGTCGTCCAGGTAGCCGGCAAACAGGGTCATGCCGCGTTTACCTCCGACTACGACCTCCCCAACTTCGCCAATGTCCACCGAGGTGCCGTCAGGTCGCTGGACGTCAACGACGCATCCGGCTGTCACCCGGCCCATTGATGACGGCTCAGGATCCTCGGTTTCTTCAGTCAGGACTGCAGGGATGGTCTCGGTCATCCCGTACAACTGCCTTGGCCGGCACCCGAACCACTCGGACACCATGGAGTACTGGTCAGCAGTGATGTTCTGGGCGTACCAGCAGTGCCGGAGCCTCAGGCCTTCTACAGAGGCTCCCCTGGCGAGGATCATCCGCAGAGGCGCCGCAAACAGGCTGGCCGCCGTGGCACCGTAACGGGCGGCCTGCGGCAAGAAACCGCTGGCCGAAAAGCTGGGCATCAAGGCGACGCTTGCGCCAACCCAGATAGCCGATGCAAACGAGTAGTACTGGGCGTTCACGTGGAACATCGGAAGAACTACCAACTGGCGATCCGTCTCGTCCAGGCCCGCAGCCAGTGCCATCGTTCTACCAGCAAATGCATAGTTGGCCTGGGTCACCTCCACACCCTTGGGGTCACCGGTCGTTCCTGAAGTGAACATAACGGCAGCCCGGTCCGTCGGGCCCGGCCGCGACCAGGAGGTGAACGGATCACCGAGGAGGGAAGGCAGGCCGGGATCCTGCTCATCAACCTGGACGGCCTGAATACCTCCACAAGCCTGCTGGTACACATCTGATCGCTGTGACGCACAGACGCCCACCACCGGACCCGTGCGTCGAATGTGTCCCTCTAGTTCGGCGACGCTACCCAGGGGGTCCGACGGGACCACCCATGCGCCCAGCCTGACCGCGGCCAACCAGACCGCTACGAACGCCGGAGAGTTGGCGAGGGCCATGTGGACCGCTGACCCGGCAGTCACGCCGCGAGATGAGAGCGTTCCGGCAACCCGTGATACAACGTCGTCGAACTGACCGTAGGTCCATGTTGAGACAGCCCCGTCCACTCCCTCAAAAACCAGGAACTGGCTGTCACCCCGTTGTTCGACGCTCCTGCCCCATGCCCCGCCGAAGGTCAGCGGACCACCCGAGAATCCCATACACCGCAGATCATCTGTCACCGTCATCAATTGTTATACCTCAGACGGGCCATCTGTGTGTCCGGGACCCGCACCCAGGGTCGACGTAATCCCAAGAGCCGGGTCGCTGATCCCTGCATGTCGACCCTCGATTGTGTGCTGTTCCACCAGCCCTGCAATCGAGGTCCGAACTAGCAACCCAGGACCCGGCGTGCCCCGATCACATCGTCCTTGAGTTGGGCAACCAGTGACTCGACGCCGTCGAAGCGGCGCTCGCCACGCAGGAAGTCGGCAAAGGAGACCCGGCAGACCTCTCCATACAGGTCGCCGTCGAAGTCCAGCAGGTGGGCCTCGAGGAGGGACTCCTCAGCGTGCAGGTAGAAGGTCGGACGCCTGCCGATGTT
>Ga0208411_1000236_pt1 | contig 43940 bp, 46 predicted proteins | sample ETN01SmetaG_4_FD_185793 | JGI IMG/M metagenome (GOLD analysis project Ga0208411, IMG submission 185793) | Marine microbial and viral communities from oxygen minimum zone, Eastern Pacific Ocean - ETNP2014F12-01SV261 (SPAdes) (version 2) | ecosystem: Environmental > Aquatic > Marine > Oceanic ... | reverse complement strand
CCTGAATATCCATTAGATACAGTTGCTTTGAGAATTGTAGCTGCAGCACTATTTGGTATTGGATTTAGCTCTCTTCAAGCTTCGAGTCTAGATTATGACAATATGGTTAAAAAATTACGCTGGGCAGTGATTTGGTCTGGAACTGCATGGACAGGCGTTTTAATCTCGCTTGTTAATGGTGGACATCCACTGAATTGGCCTGTTTTTGTCACCTTTGTTTTATTCAATTTTTTATGGACTTACTATGCTGTCAAATTAGGTTCATTCAATAACTTTTTTGGAAGTGTTAAGAAGTTGTTATTTTGCAACTTTGATTAAGTATTATCTTTCAAGAAGGCCTGGCACTGAAATGATATTAAATTTTATATCAATTTCATCTTTGATTACTTTATCTTTTAATGTTTCTTTAGTGGTTGTTGCACTATTCCAAAAAGATTTAGCATCATCTAAATGCATTTCAGTACGATATTGAACCCCAAAATCAGCTCGATTAAATTGCATAGTTCCAGTTGCAGATTTAACGTCAGAGTCTAAATCTACAATAGCCGTAAATGTAATAGGTTTTGTAATAGATTTAATTGTTAAATCTCCAGAGACTTCCATATTGTATTTACCATTAGATTGCTTTTCTAAAATTTTTGAGTTATTAATTTTTAGCGATGCAGTGGGGAAACGTTCAACATGAAAAAAGTCTTTACTTCTTAAGTGTCCTATTAAATATTCTTTTTTGCTTTCAGGAAGATCTGTATTGGTTATAGATAGCATGTTTACAGCAATAGTTCCAATAATCTTAGTTTTATCCTCTAAAAATAAACTTCCTGCTTTAATCTTTAAATTTCCATTATGATTCTTGTTAAGAAATTTTAATCCACCGGTCCATTCTAAAGTACTCACCCTTTTATTAAGTATAATGCTTGGATTGGCATTGGCCTTAGTACGTCTTCCTTGCCTTACTTTTCTTGGATCTGGATTTAAGTTAATTATGCGCTCAATAGATCGTTCTTGTTTTCGATCCTGCTCTCTAAGCATTTGGTCTTCTTCTCTCATTGATTCTCTAATTTCTCTTTTAGCTTCATCAGTATCATTGATAGTTTGTGCCATTAACGGTATTATCATTACAGAGAGTGTTAGTAATATCTTTTTCATTAAAGTCCTTTGTTTGCTTTTAACTTTTTATCTAATAAATTGATGAGCAAAAAATTACTATATATATACAATTCATACAATTAAATTTAATATCAGGAGGCGTGGCAGAGCGGTTGAATGCACTGGTCTTGAAAACCAGCAAGGGTGAAAGCCCTTCAGAGGTTCGAATCCTCTCGCCTCCGCAATGAATAAACCTATCGTCAGATTTGCTCCAAGCCCAACGGGCTATCTTCATATTGGTGGAGCAAGAACAGCTCTTTTTAATTGGTTATATGCTAAGAAGAATGATGGAAAATTCCTTCTTAGGATTGAAGATACTGATTTAGAAAGATCAAAATCAGAATACATTGATCAAATTACCGATGCTTTAAGTTGGTTAGGGCTGGATTGGGATGATGATATTGTATTGCAATCAAAGAACAAATCACGTCATGAAGAGGTGGTTCATCAAATGATTGAAGCAGGGACAGCTTATCGATGTTTCTTATCGAAAGAAGAGTTAGATGACTTGCGCAAAAAATCAGAAGAAAAGAAAGAATTATTTCGAGTTCCAAAAACATACAGAGATTGTTCTTTGGATGAACAGCAAGCGCTCATAGATGGGGGTAAATCTTTTACGGTACGCTTAAAAATACCAGACGGCATAACAGAATTTTCAGATTTAGTGTATGGATCTATCAAGGTTGATAATAAAGAATTAGATGATTTTATTATTGCAAGATCAGACGGTTCTCCAACGTATAATTTTGTAGTCGCTATTGATGATTCTGATATGAATATTACTCATGTAATTAGAGGTGATGATCATTTAGCAAATACGCCTAAGCAAATTCTAGTATATCAAGCATTAGGACTAGAAATACCTACATTTGCTCATCTGCCAATGATATTAGGTTCAGATAAGAAAAGATTAAGCAAAAGACATGCAGCCACCAATGTGCAAGAGTATAGAGACAAAGGATTTACATCAACAGCAATCATAAACTATCTTTCTTTGTTAGGGTGGAATCCCGATTCAGATCAAGAAATATTTGATATAAACGAACTTGTTGATTCTTTCAACTTTGCTCAAGTTCAGAAGAAACCTGCTACTTTTGATGAAAAGAAATTGCTTTGGGTTTCTGGCCAACAAATGGCAATAATGAAAACTAATGATACTATAAGAGAGTTAGAATCTTTGGATAATAATTGGGGCGCTGATCAAGATAATCAATATAAGTCCGACGTCATTAATCTGATTAAAGATCGATCAAAAACTCTCAATGATTTAATTGAAATTTCAGATGTTTTCTTCAAGGAAAATATTGTATACGATAAAGAGATGAGTCAAAATATTTTGGATAGTAACGCTGTTAAAATAATAGAAGATTTACATCAAGCTTTAAGCTCAGAAGATAATTGGAAAAGAGATGTGCTCGAATCTATTTTTGACAATCTAATGGCTCAACATGAGCTAGGGTTAGGAAAACTCATTAAGCCAATACGATTTGCACTTACAGGTCTTGGCTATGGGCCAGGTATTTTTGATATGATGATTCTACTTGGAAAAAGTAGATGTCTGAATCGTTTATCAAGTACTATGGACTTGATATAGTGTTTCGTTATCTTATTTTATTTGCTTTAATAGGCAATCTGTTTGCTCAATCAAATTTTCCAAACAATACAGTGCGTTTGATCAATAACGAAAAAACAAATCTTCATAGCTTAACTTCTAAAGTATCCTTTGTGAGCTTTTGGGCAACATGGTGTATTCCTTGTATTAAGGAGATTGATAAGCTTAATGAGTTTATTGATGATTATGAAGATGTATCGGTTATTTTAATTAATGAAGATAAGCCTGGCGATAAAGCCAAGGTCAAAGGGTTTGTTCGTTCTAGGAAATATCCTATTGACGACAATTATCATATCATATTTGATTCTGATCAGAAGTTATCCAGACAGTTTAGTGCACAACCTATTCCATTAACATTGATATTAAAAGATAATGAAGTTGTTTATCGCAAAAGAGGTTTCTATTTAGGCGATGAGATTGAACTAAAGAAACAATTAGACGATGCATTAAATGATTAAGAAAGTATTCACTGCTATACTCTTACTTACTTATAGTTATAGTCAAACAGATGTTTCAAATCAATTATCTGTTCGATATGGAGACAGTAAGAATGATTATAATTATAATGAAGTATATTTAGATACAAAACTATCTCTTAATCGAGCAGATTATCGCTTGGAATCTATTTTCACTTTTGAAATAAGCGATCCTCCTGAAATTGGATTAAAAGAGGATGGTCTTCGTAAATTTTTATTAGGGTTTTATAACGATAAATTTTCATTTGAAGTGGGAGATATATATCAGACCTGGGGAAGAGGATTATTATTAAATCAATTAGATTATCAAAATCTAGATTTTGATACAGGTTCTAGAGGATTAGGCTTGACATTCCAGGATGATTGGAAGACAGTCAATATAATTGCAGGGGATGCTGCAAGCAGAAAGAGTACAACAGTGTTAGGAGATTATGACCCTAGAGTGCCTAATTATTTTGTAGATCAATTTCTCTATGGAGCTGATATTAGCTTCGATATTGATAAATCTAATATAGGATTTGCTTTCTTGTTTGTAGATGAAGATAAACGCAATTTATCTCATACTCTAACAAGTGCTCGCATAGACAAATCATATGAGAATGGTGAATTTTTTGTCTCTATGATTAGCAAGGTTTCTGAAAAAGATTCTGGAGATTTGGAAATTTTCTATCCTGAAAAAGATGGTACAGGTTTTTATATATCTAACACCAATTATCTAAAAGATTGGGCACTAACTTCTAGTTATCGAAAGTTCACAATCGATGTTAACGATCCAATAATTCGAGACAATATTGTAGAAAATTATGGACAAGCATTAGATATCCAACGTTCACCAAGCGGTTTCTATCAACACACATTTAGACTATTAAGTCGGAACTCAAGAGAAGTGAACCTTAATGATGAAATAGGGTTAGAAATGCAATTATTAGGACCGATTAATGATAATGTTAATATCTCAGTTAATTATATGAAATCAAGTAGCTCAAAGAGCTGGTATAATGGAGCAGGAGTATTGATTGGTGATTGGTTTAATGATAGTAACTCTCTTATGCCTTCAAGCAGTCAAGAGGCTTACCCTTTTGAAGAGTTATTTATTGAATTAAGTGGATATAATACAAATGGAAAAGCATTCTATAAAGTTGGTATAGATTTTCAAGACCAAGTATTTAATGTATTATCTAATTCGGCTGAGGTAAAATCATTTGAAATAACCCAATCACTCACATTGCCATTCTTAGTGAGTATTGCTATTAATCCATTATGGAATGTTGAATTTCAATTAGAATTACAAAGACTTAAAACAGGGTTTGATACAACAATTATTTCAGATGTTGATGGCATAAATAATAGCCATTCATTCTATTCTTTATTATCAGAAGAATATCAAAAAAATCTATTCCTAGCATTGTCAGCAAATTATAAACAAAAATGGTCTTTTAATGTTTCTCATGAATCAACCAATAGCGATGAGTCACTGCTCAACGACGGTCAAGACGATTCATTTGATAGCGCCAATCAATGGAATTCATTTTCTATGGCATATAAGTTTAAATCCGATCATACACTTGAACTATTCTATGGTTCTATTCGTGGTGGATTGGATTGCACAAATGGAGTATGTCGATATGTACAAGCCTTTGATGATGGTATAAGAATTGACTACAGTCGTAATTTCGACTAACTTATTCATGTTTTTAAGAATTAACCTTTTAAATAAGGAACAATAAAATGGTTAAACACTATAAAAAATATTTTATACTGACAGCAATTATTAGCTCTATGCTAATTTTTTCATGTTCAAATGGTGGTAGTAGCGTAAATGCTTCTACTGATAATACATCAGAAACCGGCGGAAATGATGGTTCAGCAGTAAATGTTAAATCAAAGATTCTAATGGAGCTCTTCACATCAACAACGTGTGGACCTTGTTTACCACAAAACACAAAATTAAATGACTATTTAAACCCTGAATCTTCAGTTTATGCAGCTGATTTAGCAGATGATTGGATTATTTTAAGATATCACGTATGGTGGCCTTCTTCTGGCGATCCTTACTATGATTTTAATCCTAGTCCGGTGATCGATCGTGAAAATTACTACGATGTTGGTTATGTGCCTCATATGTATACACAAGGATGGACTGACTCTGGTAGTACTGCAGCGACATGGAGAACACATGCAAGAGCAGAAGTAGATGGAGTAACTCCTTTTAATGTCCAAATAAGTGGAACAAGAGATGGTTATAATCTGAGCGGAGATGTTACAATTACTTCAGCTGGAGATGTAAATAATTTAGGTTTTAAATTATATATTGCTGTTACTCATGACAATTCACAGTATGCAGCACCAAACGGACAAACAGTATTTGATCAGACATTTATCAACTTCTTAACATTTGATAGTTCTTCTGGGTCAGTCTCTTATGGAGAGCCATTAAACTTGGGTGCAGGCGAAACGCATACAAAAAGCTATGATTGGACATTAGATAGTAATTGGCCAAATAATTCAGCTGTTTCTTGGAGCGCAGAAGATTTAACTCTTGTTGCTTTTGTTCAATTTGATAATAGCGGACCTAATGAGAAAAAAATCTTCCAGGTTGAAGCTCTTCATTTTGATTAATAAGTTTCAACCCTATTTACATATGCGCCCGTAGCTCAATTGGATAGAGCGTCTGGCTACGGACCAGAAGGTTGTGGGTTCAAATCCTTCCGGGCGTACACATGTCTATTGAAAATCAACTAGGAGCTGTTTCTCATGAAGATTGGATGCGTCGCGCTTTAAGTATCGCATCAAAAGGAATGAGAGAAGATGAAGTGCCAATCGGCGCTATTATTGTTTATAAAAATAAAATTATAGGTCAAGGCTATAATCAATGCGAATCTTTAAATGACTCTACTGCTCATGCAGAAATGTTAGCCATTACATCAGCATCTAACACATTAGGAGATTGGCGATTAAGTGATTGCACGATGTATGTCACAAAAGAACCATGTTCTATGTGTGCTGGAGCTATTATTAATAGCCGTGTTGATGCTTTGTATTTTGGTTGTTATGATGAAGACTTTGGTGCCTGTGGATCTAAATTAGATATTTGTGGCAATCCTACATTTAAAACGCCTAGCGTTGTTAGGGGTAATGTTTTGGGCGGAGATGCTTTGGTATTGATTCAAGATTATTTTTTCAAGAAAAGAAAAAAGAAAAAAGATTTAGAATTCTAATTAAAAGAAGTACGGTAAAATTGCTTTTCTATCTTTAGGATAATCTTCAAATGTTTCATTGTACCATTTATGTCCGGCTATAGCTCTTGGAACAAGATTTGCTATAGTCCATACCGCAAAAGATAATCCAGCTAAAGACCATGTCATAATAGCAAATGCTACCCACTCTATAATTTCTCCTAAGTAATTTGGATATGATATATATTTATACATAAATCCGTTTGGAATATGATAGCCTGTTTTATTAGACCTTAGACGCAATAAAATATTATCAGATTTGATATTGATAATAGCTCCTGAAATAAATAAAATCATTCCTAATATAAAATTCCATTCATAGATGTATTCCGATGGATATGTCTCTATAAAACCTAAATGATAGCCATTAATAGATCCATTAACGACATTAAACATCAATGCTAGTAACATAATTAAAAATGGCATTTTAGCTGGATTTTTTTGCCTAAACGGGTATATGATACTTCGATGAAAGTAGTGACCAGCCCACAATAAGAAAAATACATATGATGCCAAGCTTTTCTCAATAGGACCAATAAAAAAGAAGTATCCAACCATAATAGGTGAGAGTATTTCCATAATTATCCATCCCAATTGACTTGGAATCGTGATAAAAAACCAGGACCCCCAATTTGTTTTAGCAAATTTACCGTAAGGTGCAGGTATTTTTAACAAAACAAGGAAAGAGATAACCCCTAGAATGAACCAATAGTTTAGTCCTGTTTCATAAGAAATTTGTAACATTGGCAAGAATTTATAACTAATATTGATTCATTCAAAATATCATTTATGGCTAATAAAACAATCATAGTAACAGGCGCAACGGATGGAATTGGTTTAGAAGCGGCTACAAAGATAGCTGCTCTTGGAAATCGAGTAGGTTTAGTTGGTAGAAATCCTCAAAAAGGCGCAAAAGCTATTGAGCGCATTAGAAGTTTAACAGGCAATGATAAACTTGATTTTTTCCAGGCAGATTTAAGTCTTGTATCTGATATTAATCAACTTTCTAGAGATATTAAAAATAAGTATTCTGAATTAAATGTCTTGTTGAACAATGCTGGCGGAGCAAGCAAAAATAAGATTATTACATCAGAAGGGCTTGAGAAAACATTTGCAACTAATCAAATGAACTACTTTGTCCTTACTACCAATTTGATGGATATGTTGTCAGCATCTGAAAATTCTAGAGTAGTTAATGTTGCATCCAATGCTCATATTGGCGCAAGCATTAATTTTGAGAATATCAATGGAGAAAAAGGATATTCATTCTGGAAAGCATATTGTATATCAAAACTAATGAACATCATGTTTACATATAGATTAGCAGGAATCCAGGACAAAGTTACAGTTAATGCATTACATCCAGGATTTGTTGATACAAATATAGGAGGTAACGAAGGGTCTGTTGTCAAGCGTATTGTAAAATTTGGATCAAAACTTTTTGCAAGGTCTGTAGAACATGGAGCAGATTCTAGTATTTATCTTAGTACTTCAGATGAAGTAAGTACTGTTTCAGGGAAATACTTTTTTAAATGTAGGCCAATAAAATCATCCAAAGCATCCTATGATAAAGATCAATGGGAACAGGTATGGAAGTTATGTCAATCTTATAAGGAGAAATTGTCCTAATGAAAGAAAAGATTCTTATGCGTTCAGATTATGATTTTTTCAATACCGCATCAACCAGATGGAGAGATATGGACACCCTAGGACATATTAATCATACAGTATATTTAAGTCTGTTAGAGACTAAACATAAAGGGTTTATTGAACATCTTTATGGTAGCAATAATGAACATCCCTTTGGTTTGGATAGTGAAGAAGCAGGATTATTAGGTGCAATGAAAGTTGTATATATAAAGCAAGTGCATCATCCTGTGGATTTAGATATAGGGTACCGTATTACAAAAGTTGGTTCAAAAAGTTACGACATTCATCAAGGAATTTTTGTTAAAGGAGAGGATGCTCCTTCATTTCAAAGTATTCATACATTTGTTATGTTTAATTTTAAAGAACAAAAATCAGTTCCTGTATCGGATATTATTAAAAATAATTTGAGAGAAATAGAATGATTACACTATTATCACCATCAAAAAAACTAAACTTTAATGAACAAAATATTGTTCACAGTCACACTGAATGTGACTTTATTGAAAGTGCTAAGATTCTTGCAAGCGAGGCAAAGAATTTAACAGAAGACGACTTAAAAGAACTCATGCATATTAGCGACAATCTTGCGCAGCTCAATCGGGAAAGATTTGATAGATGGTCCTTACCATTTAGTCCGTCAAATGCTAAGCAAGCTATATTAGCTTTTGATGGAGGAGTATATTCTGGATTAAAAGCAGAAGAATTTAAAGAAAAAGACTTTAGTTTTGCTCAAGATCATCTAAGGATCTTATCAGGATTATATGGAATTTTAAAACCGTTAGACCTTATACAGCCTTATAGGCTAGAAATGGGTGTATCTTTCAAGAATAAAAGAGGAAAAAATTTATATGAATTCTGGAAGGAAGATTTAACACAAAATTTAAACCATACTTTAAGAAAACATAGTAATCCAACAATAGTTAATTGTGCATCAATAGAATATTTTTCTGCTATTAACTTAGATAAATTTGATGGAAAAATTTTATCTGTCGTTTTTAAAGAATACAGAAACAATGAATTAAGATTTATCTCTTTCAATGCCAAGAAAGCTAGAGGGTTAATGACACAATATATTATGAAGAATAAAATTGATAATAATAATGATATCAAGGATTTTAATTATGAAAATTATAGCTTTGATTCAAAACTTTCTGATGAATCCATGTTTGTATTCACCAGATAATTAATAAAAAAAAGAGGAAATAAAATGAAGAAATACACTTTAATGCTTTCGGTTTTATTTGCAACTATGTTATTTATCAGTTGCGGTAGCACTGACGGTGAAATGCCTAGGCAAACTGGAAATGCTTCAAGTGAAGCTGCTTCAGGACTAGATGCAGCACATCATGTAATGTTTGATGTATCAAGAGATGAGTTTGACAAGGGAATTGATAAAGATCCTAATTGTGTAACATGCTACTTAAACAAAGCACATGTAGAGCAAGATAGGGTATTGAAAAGAGAATTATTTGAGACAGCTTTAGAGCTATCAAAACCTGGACATCCAGAAACCATACTTGCAGAAGCTGCAGTAAATTGGATTAATGGGGAAGGAGATCGATTTGCAGGCTATGCAGATTTATATGCCAAATATCCAAATGATAGATTTCTAGCTGCGGGAGCATATAGAAGTCTTCAGGCTCAAGATAAAGTAGATGAAGCCAGAGAGATGTTATTAGCAGCAGCTGATAGATTAAATGTAGGACACTTATATAACTTGTTAGCTTATTCTTATATGTGGAATATTGATCCTGATTCAGAAGAATATGATATGGCATTGCCATACATTGAAAAATATATCGAATTAGATCCAAAACAAGCAAATGCCCTTGATTCTCTTGCAGAATTCTATCTGAAAAAAGGAGATTATGATTTAGCTGTAAGGTATTATATGGAAGCTACAGCATTAGATCCAAATTTTTCATGGGGTCCAAGAAATACTGCTTTAGCAAAATATGAAGCTAAATTATCGCATGATGAAGCAAAAATTATGCGCCTAAGTACAGAAAATGAAGATGCAAGAAATGGATTTAATACAGGAAGATGGCGTCTATATAATTTAGAGTGGGAGAATGCATATGAAGCATTTTCATATTCTATCGAGCAAGACCCTAATTTTGCTCTTGCATATGCAATGCGCGCTAGAACAAGCTTTTTTCTAGGCAATCAAGGCGATATTGCTGATGATTTAGACATTGCTGTTAGTATGTCTTTAAATGCATCAAAAGATGAGTCTGATATGATTAATGCAATGGCTAATGATATGAAGAACGGAACAAGTACCTTCAATTTATTAATGGAAACATTAGCAGATGAGCATTCAGATGATTCATTTTTAGCATTTGAAACTGTTTTTGCTACAATTTCTGATAGAGGAGCAGATGTGGTTCTCGATAGAGCAAAAGCTTTATATGCAATGAATCCTAATTTTACTCCAGCGTTAAATATGATGGGATATGCTTATATGGATAAAGGCGACTTAGATAATGCAGGAAAGATGCTGCAGGAACAAGTTAGAAGATCTTCAGGGTCAGCAAATCCATATGATTCAATGGGCGATTATTATTTAGCAATTGAAGACAATGTGAGTGCATTAAAATATTTTGAACAATCAGCTAAAATGGGACTTAAAGCAAGTATTGCTAAAGCTGACAGTTTAAAATCTCAATTAGATAAAGAAAATGAATAGAGAGGAATTAATATGGCAAATGTAATAAAAAAGAACTTTGGCAATCCTGATGAATTGCGCGAACCAGATAAAATGAAAGTTGAGTTTCTAGAATTCCCATCAGGGAAAGTTGCTAGACTTACTTCACAGCCTGGCTGGACTTGGTCAGAATGTGTAGGTCCGATTGCAGGCACTGAAACTTGTCAAGCGCACCATTTAGGTGTTGTTACTAAAGGAGATTTAACAATCTTTGGCGATGATGGGTCAGAAGAGAGATTTGGTCCTGGAGATGCTTACGAAATATTGCCAGGTCATACAGCTGAAGTAAATGGCGACGAAGAAGTAGAATGTTTTGAATTTTCGTCAGAAACAGCTGAGACTTACGCAAAATAACTTAACGCAATGTTAAGACTGATAAGAGGTGCAGAAAATTATTCTGCACTTTTTATCTGAAGATTATCTTCCCAAACCATCTTGCAAGCCAAAGTTGAAATCGCATAGATCGTGGCATATCATAGCATGTGATTAATCGAGTATCTCTCAACCCTGCTTCACGATGATATATAGCTTGTGTGTACCAATCAAAGTCAATCATTTCGACAAATTTTTCTAAATTAGGATACATCACAATTCCAACATCATCCCATTGATCTATATCTGGACCAACCATTGTTAATCGTACCTTTGAATACCATAAAAACCTTCCACCAACTTTAGTAACTGCCTTAATAGCCACTTCTGCATATTTTTTATAAGCTTCTTCTCCTGATATAGTATTTAAACTCTCATCTTCATATTTTGCAGTTTTACGATATGATAGAAGATTAATCTGTATGATAGGTTTGCCATCATTATGATTTTTTTTAGCCTCTTCAATAGCTTCTTTGCTTGGAAAAAGGAATGAATTATTTGGACTTATTTCGAGCATTTTTTACCGCCTTATTATTATGTTTGTTTAATTTGTTCGAATCTTTTATTATTTATCATTATAAAACTTAAAACTTTTCTTAAATTGTCCAAAGTAAAGGATTCAATTGAGTAAAAATTACCAAATTTTAGCACTAAAATGGAGACCGAAATATTTTAAGGATGTTGTTGGTCAAGACCATATTACCGATACATTACAAAAAGCATTTGAAAAAAATCGTATTGCGCAAGCTTTCTTATTTGCTGGTCCTAGAGGAGTTGGTAAAACAACAACTGCTCGACTGTTAGCAATGTCTTTAAATGGTTCAGATACTCCTTCTATAGATTATGACACCGATTCGGATACAGTAAAAGAGATTATTGAAGGTAGATCAATGGATGTTATAGAGATTGATGGTGCATCAAATAGAGGTATTGATGAAATACGTGAACTAAGAGAAAATATTAAGTTTATGCCCTTATCGGGGAAGTTTAAGGTAATTATTATTGATGAGGTTCATATGTTAACAGTGCAAGCATTCAATGCATTACTTAAAACCCTTGAAGAACCACCGGCGCATGTAAAATTCATTATGGCTACCACTGATATTCACAAGGTTCCACAAACGATCATATCTCGATGTCAACGTTTTGATTTTTTACCAATGACAAACCAAGTTATTAGAGAAAGATTGCAGTATATCCTAAAAGAAGAATCAGTAAAGATTGATGATGAATCATTGAATTTGATTGCTATTAAATCAGAAGGTAGCATGAGAGATGCATTAGGTTTCTTAGATCAGGTGTTAGTATTTAGCGATAAAAAGATTACATCAGATGTCGTAATTGATTTGCTTGGCATTGTTCCTACGGAAATTTATTTTGATATTACAGATGCTCTTCATGCTAAGGATGGAGATAGTCTGATAAAAACCATTCAACAAATTAGAGATAAAGGTTACATTATTGAAGATCTTCTCAAAGGATTAATAAGTCATTTTCGCAATCTCTCATTACTTCATTATACCAATGGATTAGGATTGGCTGGTATTGCACCTGAGATAGCTAAGAAATATGAAAAATCTAATTATGAATGGACGCTAAAAGACATAGTAAGATTATCAACCAACCTATCAGAGCTTTATGCATCAATTAAGCAATTTTCAGATCAATACCTAATTTTTGAAATGACATTAATTAAATTGCTTCAGTTTGATAAAAGTGTGGATATTGAAAGTTTCTTAAACTCAGATATTCCTGAAAGTGTTACCGCGTCAGAGCCAATTAAGAAAGCTGTTCCTAAGGTGAAATCGAAGCCTAAGGCTACAACCGATAAGAAAGAACCTAAAAAAGAAGTTAAAACAAAAGAAAGTCCATCTGAAGTTTCGTTAGAGGATATCAGAAACTCTTGGGATAAGATTTTAGACAAAGTTTCTAAAGAAAGAGGCTCTATTGGAGTTTTACTAGAAACATGTATTGTAGAAGATTTAAAAGATAATACTTTGGAACTGTTATCTTATGATAGTAACGAGTTTAGTCAAAAACTATTAAAAGACCCTTTTATTGCATCTACAATCAATGAAATGTTAGGCTCATCTCTAACAGTAAAAGTTATTGTTGATACAGAGGTAGAAAAAATTGAAGAAGATACAAAAGAAAAAGTTGATCAAGATGATATTGTCAAATTATTTGACGGAAAGGATTTTGCATAATGTTTGGAAATATGAAAGAGATGATGAAGCAAGCGCAGAATATGAAGTCTGAGATGACTAAGATTAAAAAAGAATTAGAGAAGGTTGAAGTTGAAGGATCTGCTTCAAATGGCTCATGCACTGTTACTATGACTGCAGATATGAAAACCACAAAAGTTTCCATTGATGAAATATTGCTTAGTAGTGATGCTTATATTATTGAAAATGCAATCAAAGTTGCGGTCAATAATGCTCTAGAAAAAGCAAAAGACACATCTGCAAAAAGACTTAAATCTGTTACAGGTGGTCTAATGGATAATATTCCAGGATTTTAGTGAGCAAAGTAACTCTATATATTGAGCAACTAGTAGAATCGCTGACGAAGTTTCCTGGAATAGGCAGAAAAGGAGCAGAACGTATTGCATATTTTATTGTTCGTTCTAATAAATCTATCGCACAGAATTTGACAGCTTCTCTAGATAATATAAGCGATAAACTCTCTAATTGTGATAATTGTGGAATGATTTTTTTAAAAGAAGATGGTGAATGTAGTTGTAATTCAAATCGTGATGCAACATGTATATGCGTTGTTGAAAACGTTGAAGATGCTGTAAAGATTGAGAATACACATAGCTATGATGGATTGTACCATGTTCTTGGAGGTGCAATTTCACCATTGGATGGTATAGGGCCATCAGAATTATCATTTGATAAGCTTTTAAAACGTATTGATAGTAAAGTAGAGGAAGTAATTATTGCTACCAACCCAAGTACATCAGGAAATGCAACAGCAATGTATCTAGAAAAAATATTAAAAGATAAGAAGGTAGTTATTTCTAGGTTGGCTGTAGGTTTGCCTGTTGGTAGTAATTTAGAATACATAGACGATAAGACTGTAACCACTGCTATCGAAGGAAGGGTAAAGCTGAATTGAAAAATTTTGTAAACTTTTTAACGTATTCTCGAATTATTCTTACTCCATTCATCGTATGCTTGATTTATAATAATAATTATACTGCTGCAGCTCTTCTTTTCATGTATTGTAGTTTTAGCGATGTTGCAGATGGAAGATTAGCTAGAAAGCATAATCTTGTGTCAGAAAAAGGAAACTATCTTGATCCTTTAGCCGATAAGGTTCTTATGATTGGTACCTTATCTATTTTGCTTTACCAAGGATTGATACATTTTTGGGCATATGCTATAATTATTGGTAGAGATGTTTTGATTACAATATACAGGAATTATCTTATTTCAAAAGATAGGCCATTAGTAACATCGCAATATGGTAAATGGAAAACAGTAGCGCAGCATGTAGCAGTTATTTTTTGTTTACTTTCATTTCCTGATATATCTACTCCAAATATTTTATATCAGTTTTCCAATGGACTGCAACTATACTACCAAGAAACATTAAATCTAATTTTTGGATTAAATGCAATTTATGCAGCTGGAACAGGGTTACACTATGTGGCTAAAAATGGGTTTTAAAAAGAATGGAATGTATCAACTTGCAACCCTCTTTGGGTTAGGAAGATTGCCAGGGGGTGGAACATGGGCTTCCTTAGTTGTTTTATTTGCAGCTATTTTGGCTAAAAATCCATCTGATCCATTGATATTTTTCGGTTTTATTATGATGTTCTTTGCACCTACTATATATGAGAACTCACTATCTTTTTTTACATCTAAAGATCCAAAAGAGTTTGTATTGGACGAAGTCATTGGAATGGCTCTTGCTCTTATAATAGTGGATGTTTTTTCTAATATTTTTGGAGGTTTTGCTTTCAATCTACCTGATTATATAAACAATAAAGAGTTGCTCTTTATTATAACATTCATACTATTCCGAATTTTTGATATTAGCAAAATTGGTCCTGTAGGTTGGACTGAAGACCCAACAACCGCTCCTTTATGGTGGCAAAAGTCAGATACCACTGATGATGTTTATATGAGAGTCATAGGGGACGATTTGATGGCAGCATTCTTAAGTTCAGGTATTATTGTTCTTTTATTAAGCATCTATTTATGGGCTCTGTAATGAAAATTGGTATTATCACTATTGGTAATGAACTTTTAAGTGGATTTACTGTTGATCGTAATTCTGCTTGGATAGGTCAACGTTTGCTAGAATCTGGCATGAAAGTGCATGTAAGACAGACTATTCAAGATGATTATGACGACATATGTGACACTCTTGAATCTATGTGGGAAGAATGGCAATGTGATTATATAATTGTTACGGGAGGCTTAGGTCCGACTGTTGATGACATTACAGTATCTACTTTTTTTGACTATTTTGATGATAAAGATGAATTTGATAGAGAATATTGGAATAAGTTAAAAGATCGATTTAAGAAATTAAATTTTAAGATTCCAAACTTAAATAAGAATCAGGCCTACAAGTCTAAGAAAGGCAAGATGATTGAAAATTTAGTTGGAACTGCTAGAGGATTGCATTATACAAAAGAGCATGCTTCTTTGTTGAAAAATGTGAAGGCTGTTTTTAAAGGAAAATCTAAAAAAACCCATTTTTTTGCATTACCAGGCGTTCCTCAAGAGATGAAATCTATGTTTACAAATTATGTTTTACCTTTAATGGAAGATGAATTGGATAATAAGGTCACCTGTAAATCAATCAGAACAACTGGAATACCAGAATCAATTCTTCAAGAAAAAATATCTGATATTATAGATTCGAATAACCAAAAATATGATATTGCATTTTTACCTCATCGTATGTTGGGAGTCGATATCCGATTGACGTCTCAAGATTCCAAGCTTGTTAAAAATTTAGTTGAGTCTATTGTTAAAAGAATTGATAAATATGTATATGGTTTTGATTCAGATAATCTAGAAGAAGTTGTTGCAGATCTTTTAGTTAAGAATAATACAACTATTGCTACAGCTGAATCTTGTACTGCAGGATTATTAAGTGCTCGACTAACAAATGTTCCTGGAAGTTCTAAATATTTTAATGGCGGTGTTATCTGCTATAGCAATCAATTAAAAGAGGAGTTGATAGGCGTCAAAAAAGAGACTTTAGATCGATATGGATCTGTTAGCGAAGAAACTGCTAGTGAGCTGGCAGAAAATGTTGCTAAAAAATTAGATAGTGAAATAGGTGTAAGTATTACTGGTATAGCCGGACCAGGTGGTGGAACTGAAAAAAAACCAGTAGGATTGGTATTTGTTGGAATATTTTATAAAAATAATGTATATATTAAGAGGTATAATTTGACACCAGATCGTAATATTAATCGCGAATTAACAGTCATTTTATGCTTAAACGAAATAAGAAAAATTCTAAAAAAATAAGTTTTAAAGGGAAATAATCATGGCAAAAAGTAAAGCAAAAGCAAACAAAGATAAAGCATTAGACGCAGTACAACAGGATATCAATAAAGCATACGGAGAAGGCTCAATTATGCGCCTAGGTGGAACAGTCGCCTTGGATGTTGAATCAATTTCTACTGGATGTTTATCGTTAGATATGGCTTTAGGTGTTGGCGGTGTTCCAAAAGGAAGAGTTGTAGAGATTTTTGGTCCAGAATCTTCTGGAAAAACCACGTTAGCGCTACATATTATTGCTGAATGTCAAAAAAATGGAGGTAAAGCAGCATTTATTGATGCAGAAAATGCTTTAGATCCTGAATATGCACAAAATTTAGGTTGTAATGCAGATGACTTATTAGTTTCCCAACCAGACTCTGGAGAACAGGCATTGGATATTTTACAGAAACTTCTTGAAACTGCTGCATTGGATGTTATTGTTATTGATTCTGTTGCTGCATTAGTTCCTAGAAAAGAATTAGAAGGAGAGATTGGAGATGTTACTGTTGGATTGCAAGCAAGATTAATGTCACAAGCCTTACGTAAACTTTCTGGACCGATTAATAAATCAAGAACTTGCGTTGTATTTATTAATCAAATTAGAGAAAAAATTGGAGTAATGTTTGGTAGTCCTGAAACTACTCCAGGTGGAAGAGCCTTAAAGTTTTACTCATCAGTTAGATTGGATATCCGTAGAATTGCCGCAATTAAAGAGGGTACAGATATGACTGGAAACAGAACAAGAGTGAAAGTTGTTAAAAATAAAGTTGCTCCACCATTCAAAATGACTGAATTTGATATCATGTATGGTAAAGGTATATCATATACTGGCGATTTACTTGACTTAGCGCTACAAGGCGGTGTGGTTGAAAAAATGGGATCTTGGTTCTCTTATAAGGGTGATAAACTAGCTCAAGGAAGAGAAAAGGTTAAATTGCTTCTAGAATCAGATGAGAAACTATGTAATAGCGTGCTTTCTGATGTTAAAACTTATCTAGAATTAGCTTAGTACTTTTCAAAGTACTGATTGGATAAATCTTTAAGTTTATTGCTCAATAATATAATAGCAATCAGATTTGGAAAAGTCATAAATGCTAATGCAGCGTCTCCAAATATCCATACTTGTTCTAAAGTCAGCATGGATCCAACAAACACCATAAATACATAACAGTATCTATAAATTGAGATTGCGCCCGTTCCAAATAAATATTCTGTAGCTCTGTCGCCATAGAAAGACCAACTAATAGCAGTGGATAAAGCAAATAATACAACAGCTATTGTTACTACTTGGGCTCCAATAGAAGGTATTCCAATTTCAAATGCATGACTCGTTAAAAGAACACCCGCTTTTAAATCTGTTATTGATGGATCAATTCTTTGGCTATAAAATTCAGTTAAATGCCATGAATTAGTTACCATAATAACAAGACCTGTTAATGTACAGATAATGATAGTATCAATATATGGCTCTAATAAAGCAACAACCCCTTCTCTTACAGCATATGGTGTTTTTGCTGTTGAATGAGCGATAGCTGCAGATCCTTGTCCAGATTCACTTGAAAATAATCCTCTTTTTACACCCATCATCATAGTATTTAAGAAAGAAATGAACGCTCCAGCGGCTATTCCAATAGCTGGATCTTTAATAGATGGAGGATTGAATGCCATAGTAAAAATTGTATTAAGAGATTCTCCAACTCTTTCAAAATTAGTAAGAATAATAAATAATGCACACATTACATAAATTGCTGCCATAATTGGCACTAAATAACTTGTAACATTACCGATACGTTTAATTCCGCCCAAAATAACAGATCCAACAATAGAAGCACAAGCTAAGCCGATAATGACATGCATTATAGATATGTTTGACTCACTACCAAACAAAGCAATTGAATTGGTAGCCATTAGTGCATTATCAGGGCCAGTAATGCTCAATATTTGAGCATATAATTGTTGTGTTAAAGTATTTGATTGGATTGCATTACCAGTAAAGAATGAACAAATAATAGCAAAACAAGCAAAGGTAACTGCTAACCATCTCCATTGAGGTCCTAATCCATTTTCAATAGTATACATAGGTCCACCAGCAGTATTACCAAGCGAATCTGTTTCTCTGTATTTTAAAGCAAGAGTACATTCTGCATATTTTAACGCTGTACCAAAGAAAGCAGTAATCCACATCCAAAATAATGCACCTGGACCACCATAATAAATTGCAATAGCTACACCTGCAATGTTTCCAATACCAACGGTAGCAGCTAATGCAGTTGATAATGCTTTAAAGTGAGTTAAATCACCTTCATCTTCGACATGATCATAATCTCCTCGTGTTACTCGTATTCCATGCAATATTCTTTTTAATTGAGGAAATCCTAATTTAAATGTCATATAAATACCTGTTCCAAGAAGAGAAAAAACCATAAAAGGAACACTGGCTAAAGGAAAATTTTCTTTAACACTGTCTGATATTAGATTGCCAGGAAAAGACCATGCAGCATCATAAAAATGAACTCCTTGCGTTGCAAGTACGATACCTATAATGCTAAAGACAATTGCTGAAAGTCTAATTTTTGACATGCACGCATATTAAAAATTTTTTTTTAAAGTAAACATAAATTTTATTATTAATTTACTTTTCATGTTAATTGCAGGAGTAGATGAAGTAGGTAGGGGAGCTTTAGCTGGACCAGTAATAGCTGCTGCAGTAATATTGAATGATGATATTCAAGGATTAAATGACTCTAAAAAATTAACAGAAAAGAAGCGTAATACTCTTTTTAAAATAATTAATAGTGATGCATTATCTATTGCAATAGGAATCAAGTGGAATGATTATATAGATAATGTTAATATAAAGATTGCATCAGAGGATGCGATGATTGATGCAATTAATAATCTAAGCCATAAACCTGACAAAGTAATGGTTGATGGATTCTCTTTAGACATATCTATTCCTAATGAAGGCGTTATCAAAGGAGATCAGAAGATTAAATCAATTATGGCAGCATCAATTATTGCAAAAGTTACTAGAGATGAAATTATGCGTTCATTTCACTATATTTATCCTATGTATGGTTTTGATAAAAATAAAGGCTATGGAACCAAGCAACATTATAGCGCTTTAGAAGAATATTCTTATACATCAATCCACAGGGAAACTTTTAAACCTATATCTAGTATGATAAACAAATGAATAAAATTATATCAGAGATAAAATCATTATTAGCATTGATTTTAATTGTGCTTCTTCTTAAAGAAACCGTTATAGAATTATACATAGTTCCAACGACTAGCATGGAAAGGAATATCTTAAAAGGCGATATGTTGGTAGGTAGTCGTTTTGCATATGGAATGAAAGTGCCACAAAAAATCTGGGTACCATTTACTGCAATTAGTATTCCAACTTTCTTACCAGAATACAGGTTTCCGGCATTTAAAAAAGTAGAAAGAGGAGACGTAGTTGTGTTTGAATATCCAAGAGATATTGTATATAAATATGTAAAGAGATGTATTGGATTGCCTGGCGATACAATTAGTATTAAAGATAGGGAAGTGTATGTTAATGGGAATGTTAGTATTCTTCCAGATGGCGGACAATTCCTAATGGATACATATATGCCTTCAGATGTAATTGATGATGAAATCTTTCTTGGTGTCGATGGAAATAAAGATCAATATCCAGAAATTACTATTCCAAAAAAAGGAGATATCTTTACTTTAGATGAATCGATGAATTGGAAATTTTTATTACCAATTATATTATATGAAGGCAATTCAGTAGAGCTGATTTATCAAGAACAGAAATTTAATTTTACAAATGATAGTCCTAGAGATATTTTTAGAAGAACCGGTAATCGATCTATATTTAAAGATTATGTACCAACAGAAGGAGCAACACTGATTAATCCATGGTCTCCTATGTTTAAAAAAGAATATATTAAATATCTTTATATTAATGGGAAGCCAATTATTGAGGTTGATTCATATACAGTAAAACAAGATTATTTTTGGATGATGGGAGACAATAGAGACAATAGTGAAGATTCTAGATATTGGGGATTTGTTCCTGAAAGTCACATATTAGGTCAGCCAGTAATTACATGGTTCTCAATTAATTTTGATAACTATTTTCCAAGAATTGCACGAATTGGAAAAATTCCTAATTAGAAAAAAAAAGTTTTCATATTGGGTTTTCATTCATTAGTTTCGGTGGACTTAAAAAAACAATTGAGGTATTATAAATGTTAACAAGTACAGAAAAAATTCTTAGCGTTGTCGCTTTAGCACTTACCTTTGCGGTAGGTTTTTCATTATTACAATATAATTCTGCAATGGACGAAATGGCTCAATTGAGACAAGAGCAGGTCGAGCATGTAGATATGGTAAATCAAGAATTTAAACAAAGAATAAAAACTGTTGAACTTGAAAATATTGGCCAAGGGAAAGAAATTAAAAGAGGTCAAGATCGCATCACTGCTAATACAAAATTAATTTATACAAAAGCTGACTCTCTTGGCAGCTTAATTGACGACTTGGCTTATGAGATTAAAAGAGTTGATCGTGATTTAAGTAAGAAAATCAAAAATGTTCAACGTGACTTAGAAGGATTAGAGGATAACTTTGATTCTGAAAAACGTAGAACTAGAAGAGCACTTTCAGATATTAAGAAAGATATTAAGAAGTTAAATGATTCAGTGTTCCCTCCAGAAGAAGAAGGGGAAGAAAAGAAATAATACTTCATTACTCATTAAAAAAAGGGCTTTTTTATAAGCCCTTTTTTTTGTACCGAGAGTCGGGCTCGAACCGACACGAGGAAACCCTCACCGGATTTTGAATCCGGCGCGTCTACCAATTCCGCCATCCCGGCAAAAATGTTGACAAATTTCATCTAAAGTACGTAGTTTGTCAATAGAGAATATTTAAACAAGGAGAATAGCACGTGTCATTTACAACAATACCTGGAATGTTTCAACATTTAGTCGATGAGAGACCAAACCTTAAAACTTTTTTTACAAAAAGTGAAAATAAGTGGGAGGGAGTTGAATTAATAGATGTACAAAAAATGGTTGAGGATTTTGCAAATGGGTTAAAAAATCTAGGTATAAATAATTTTGATAAAGTTGCAATTATTGGTGCTAATTCTCGTAAATGGGCAATATCAGATTATGCTATTGCACATATTCGAGCCGTTTCGGTTCCGGTTTATCCAACACTAATTCCAGCTCAATCTCAATATGTTGTAGATCATTCTGAAAGTAAAGTAGCTATTGTTCAAGATGAATTACAATTAGACAAGATCTATTCTTTAATAAATGACGAAAGCTCAAACCTAAGTACCATAATTATAATGGACGATAATTATAATGGAAGTAAGGATCATGTTGTAAAATTCTCTGAAGTTTTCAATATGAAAAATGAAGTACATGATATTCGCGCACTTTCACAAACAGTTCAAGAAAATGATTTGTTAACACTTATTTATACAAGCGGCACTACAGGGCATCCTAAGGGCGTTATGTTAAATCATGCAAATATTTGTAATAACCTTCTTTCAATTGATAGTATTATTAAAGCAGCAATGGAGCTTAATCCTGAATTAAAGCCAGCTGATGGAATAGAAAGATTTGTTTCATTTCTACCAATAAGTCATAGCTTTGAAAGAGTGGGCGGTCATTATTCAATTTTTAGTCAAGGTACTCAGATTTATTATGCTGAAATGAATTTTACTCCAGAAATATTATTTGAAAATATAAGAGAAGTCCGACCAACATTTTTAACAGCTGTTCCTAGAATTTTTGAAAAGATACATGCAAAAATAATGGATACAGTATCAGAGATGACTGGTATTAAAAAAACACTTGCTGAATGGTCAATTAATGTTGGTGCACAAACTGTTCCATATAGACAACAAAGCAAAAATCTTCCATTTCTTTTAGGATTGAAATATAAAATAGCTGATAAGTTAGTTTTAAATAAGTTTAGAGCTGCGCTAGGTGGTAAGGTAAGAGCTTGCTCATCTGGTGGATCGGCACTATCAAAAGAGGTTGGATCATTTTTCTGTGGAATTGGAATCTCTATTATTGAAGGATATGGCTTAACTGAGACTAGTCCAGTTATGACGATTGGACATCCTGATTTCTTTAAATTTGGTACAGTAGGTAAACCTATTCCAGGCGTTGAAGTGAAAATTGCTGAAGATGGTGAAATTCTATGCAAAGGTCATTGTGTTATGCAGGGATATTATAAGAATGAAGAAGCAACCAATGAATCTATAGTTGATGGTTGGTTTCATTCTGGAGACATTGGTAAATTTGATGAAGATGGTCTTTTACGAATTACCGATAGAAAAAAGAGTTTAATCGTTACATCTGGTGGTAAGAATGTTGCACCGCAACCTATGGAAGTTTCATTAACATCTAACAAATATATTGAACAATGCAATATTGTAGGAGATGATAGGAACTTTATTACAGCTCTAATAGTCCCAAGTAAAGACAATCTAATGACTTGGGCAGAAGGGAAAGGTTTAGCATCTTTAGATTACAAGAGTCTATGTGCGCATCCTGATACTTATGATATGATAGATATAATCGTTAAGGATGTAATGACAAATTTCTCTAGATATGAATCAGTTCGCAAATTTACCCTTATAAGCGAAGAATGGACAGTCGATGCAGGCGAATTAACACCTAAAATGTCCATAAAGCGTAAAGTTGTTATAGCAAAACACAAAGATGAAATTGAAGAGATGTACAATCCTCAAAATGTACCAGCAAAATCATCTGATGACGATCATGGTCATTTAGGCGGATAATCGTCTGTTGTTAAATAAGTATTCTATATCTGTAATAGTCATTTCAATTTTTCTTATTGGGTTTAGTGTATCTAAAAATGATAATCCTTATGTAGTTATTTTGGGTGTTGCTCAAGATGGAGGCGCTCCTCATGCTGCATGTACAAAAGATTGTTGCACTGATAAGTGGAATAATCCTCAATCTCACAATATGGTATCAAGTGTAGGTATTGTTGATCCATCAACAGATGAGGTTTGGATGATTGATGCTACACCTGATTTTTCCTCTCAGTTAAATAATTTAACAATGGCACAGAAAAGACTATTTAAAGGCGTTTTTTTGACTCATGCTCATATCGGTCACTATACGGGATTAATTCATTTAGGACGCGAGGTTATGGGCGCAAAACAGGTCCCAGTATATGCAATGCCAAAAATGAAAACATTTTTAGAGTCAAATGGTCCATGGAGCCAATTGGTTGCATTAAATAATATTTCTATTAATGAAATCAATGATAAGGGGAAAATTACTCTAAATGAACGCTTATCTATTACTCCATTTTTGGTTCCTCATCGTGATGAATTTTCTGAAACAGTGGGATACAAAATTAACGGACCAAATAAATCATTAATATTCATTCCAGATATAGATAAGTGGGAGAAGTGGGGTCAAAATATTGAGGATGTAGTAAATGATAATGATTTTAGTCTCTTAGATGGTACATTTTATGATATCAATGAATTACCAGGAAGGGATATGTCAAAAATTCCTCATCCATTTATTGTTGAATCTATTGAAACGTTAGATAATGTTAATAGTAAATCTGGAGTACATTTTATCCATCTCAATCATACAAATCCCGCATTAAATAGGTATTCAGATGCGAGGAAGATGATAAAAACTAGTGGTTTCAATGTCGCTAAAAGAAATCAAAAATTTCATCTTTAAAAATATTTTTTCTTTGCAACTTCAATCTAAGATAAATGTCTAAATAGTAGTTCTGTATTAAAAATATATTCACTATTATTGGGGGCCTTATCATGAAAAATTATTTAATTATATCTCTATTATTGACCAATCTGTTTGCGCAATCTTTTAAAGATTTAACAGAAAGACCTAATTATAATCCACAAAAAATTACATCACCAATTGTTTTGGATGGAGCATTAGACGAACAAGCATGGTTAACAGCACAGGTTGCTACTAATTTTATCGGAAGTGAATTATTTCAAGGAGAACCTTCGCCGCTAAATACCGAAGCTAGACTTTTATATGACGACACCCATCTTTATGTTGGATTTGTAGCCTATATCGATAGAGAAGATTTACGATTCAGTATAACAAAAAGAGATAATCTTGACGATAGAGATGATCGAGTGTGGATTGAAATTGATGCATTTGGTGATGAATCTCTGGCATATGGCATTGGAGTGAGTGCTGGTGGAGCACAGATAGATGGACGTTCCACCTTTCGATTTGACCCATCTTTAGATTTAATATACGAAACTGAAGTAAAAATTTATGAAGATCGCTATGAAGTAGAAATGGCCATTCCATTTACCAGTCTTCGATATTCTTTAACCTCAACACAAACATGGAGAATAAATTTCGGTAGAGGATTTACCGGCAATGATGAATTTACTCGGTATACATATTGGGCATCACAAGTAGATGGAATTGAATGTCAGACGTGCCAGTTAGGGTTCTTGAATGATATTCAACCGCCAAAACAAGAAAGGGGTGATATAGAATATATTCCTTCTCTTGTAGGTGGCTTTTCGGAAGATTTTGACAATAATACTACTTCATCAAATGACGAAGTATCCATGTTTATAAAATATCCAATATCATCTGTTGATTTGTTGGAGGTGGCATTAAATCCAGATTTTAGCCAAATAGAATCAGATGATGTACAAAATGATATTAATACAGTTAATGCACTTTATTTTCGAGAAAGAAGACCTTTTTTTAGTGAGGGAGCAGAGCTCTTTAAATTCGACCCCAACAGAGGGTATATAAATCTGTTTTACTCTAGAACAATTAACGATCCATCGATTGTTGCAAAATATACTGGAAAGTTTGGAAAGACTTCATACGGTGTAATCAGCGCCAGAGATGAATCATCTTCATTATTATTGCCTTTTGAAGAATCAAGCACAGTGGTTAGCATGGGGAAAAGCTCTTCTAATATTGTTCGTGTTAAACGTATGCTTAAAAATGGTGGCTCTATTGGAGGTATTATTACAAATAGAGTATTTGATAATGCTGGAGATGCCACTACCGGCGGGATTGATTTTCATTACCATCCAGGCAATAACCTTCATTTAACGTTACATGGAGTAGCCTCAGTACATAACGAATCAAATAATCTTGAATATAATCCAGAAGGTGAAGATATCGCATTGCAACTGATTGATGGAAATACTATGGCCTTTGATGGTGAGAAAATTTCTGGAAATGCGCTAGGGTTCAGTTTACATAAAATGGATCGAACTGACAGAATGGGCCTTACAGTGCGTTTGCGCTCTCCTGGGTTTAGAACAAGTAATGGATTTGAGAAAAACAATTCTACAAAATGGGCTAAACTTGGAAGGGCTAAATCCATTTATTATGACAATCATCCTACGTTAGTAAAAATAGATTATGCGACAAGCATCATCTACAAAACAAATTATGATAGCTTGGTGAAAAATAAAGAGTTAGAAGGTGGAATTGGTATTGATTTTACAGACGGCTCTGATATGATGTTGGAAATAGAATTTTCTGAAGAAAATTTTAAAGGCGTTCAATTTGAGAGCGCTGGTTTTCATACTAATTATACTAGAAACCTAAATGAGAATACTAAGTTTCACGGTGGAATTCATTTTGGTGATGAAATCATTAGATATCTTGATATTCCAGAACAGGGTGATAGCTATGGAGCTTATGGCTATGTCGAATATAAAATTTCAGATTCCAGCAATTTTTCTTTAGGGTTACAGTATCAAGATGTTAAAGATTATTATAGTGGAGAGATATTACAATCAAGATTTAACCATTCTTTTAGCAATAAATTAACAATGAGAACTAAGGTTCAATATAACGGTTTCTCAGATACTTGGTTTATTGAACCGATGGTTACATATCAGCCAAATGCCTTTAGTGCGCTATATGTTGGCATAAACGATCTTTTAAGATCAGAAGACAGTATGTTTTCAAATTTAAATGAGAGTCAACGACAATATTTTATTAAATTTCAATACTTATTTTAATCAATGAAGAAAATATTTATTATAACATTATCTTTTATGGCTTATAGCTGCGTATTACCTGTTTCTATTGGTAATCGAGTAATAGAAGCTCCTGAAGCTACAAATGAGAAGAATGGCAGTGTCTACCAGTCGAATGGGACAACTATGATGGCTATTAATCATATTTTACCTGCAAAAAGCGCTTCATTTGAGATGATGAATAAGACTATTATTTTACCTGCATTTAAACGAAATGACATTGATGTATATAATAGCTTAAAATTTTTAGCTCCAGAGGAACCTAATGAAGATGGTACGTATACTTTTGTTTATGTTGCTAAGCCATATCTTGAAGATAAAAATTATGATATTTTAGATATTCTAATCGCTGAATACGGAAGACCTAGGGCAGAAGAGTATTTTGATATCTGGTTAAGTTGTTTTGCTTATGAGCAAGAAGTAATGTCTTTTAGATGATAAAATCATACCTTTTTGACCCATTCTATATTAAATTTTCTTCGATGAGAACAGCAAAAACTCTTTTTACTATACTTCTTGGTATGCAATTCCTTATTGGTCAAAATGTTGAAATAGAACCAGACAATCCTGGTAGCGATAATTATCAACAAAGAAGTAGAGCAGATCTCAAAGCTGAATCAATTGTAAATGTATATTCTAATGTTGCTGTAGCAGATGTGCATGTGTGGAATTTACCATGGCAGTCTTCAGAGAGAATATTTCCAGCAAAAATAGCCTTACCTACAGATAACCAGCGTTATGTTATTAGTCTATATACTCAAGCCGAATATCAGGCTATTACAAGAGAATTACAGACATTTGACTTTGATTCTAGAGATATTGAAGAATTTGAATTATTGCAAGATGAGTTTGAGAAAATGGAATTAGCAACAAAATATGCGCGTCCAATTCCAGGAACCGAATCATCTGTTTTTCTTACGCACTGTGCAAATGATGACTTAGATTGTGCAAAAGGTATGCATTGGTTGGATCAATTCTATGCACACTATTATGATGGACAACAAGAGCAAAATATAGCATCAGACTTAAATGGAACTGATTTAACAGAAGAAGAGAAATTTTTGGTTAGAAGACATCGTATGGGTGTCTTTAGTATGGTAAGCTTATTTTCAATGGTCATGTTTGTTATAGATAATAATATACAGTGAAAAATATTTCCATTAACGTTGTCGGGATTGGTACAGAAAGTTATCCAAGCGGAACAACACCATTAGAAATACTATCCTCAACAAAAGGGATTGCAAAAGATACTATTATTTGCAAGGTTGATGATATTCTTACTGATTTAAGTGCTCCATTAACTTCAGATGTTACTGTGAAATTTCTTGATGGAAAAAGCAAAGATGGTCATAGCGTTTTATTGCATAGTACCGCGCACTTGATGGCTCAAGCAGTAAAACGATTACATCCCAAAACTAAAGTAACTATTGGCCCTTATTTGGAAAATAGATTCTACTATGATTTTGATGTAGAAACCCCTTTTACAGAGGAAGATCTATTAGAAATAGAAAAAGAAATGTTAAAAATATCAAAAGAGAATCTCGATATTGTACATGAAGTAAAATCAAGAAAAGATGCACTAAAGTTTTTTAAAAAAATAGGTGAAGACTATAAAGTTGAAATTATTAATGATTTAGATGAGTCTGAAGTTCTTAAGGTTTATGCGCAAGGAGATTTTACTGACCTCTGTAGAGGGCCACACGTTTCATCTACTGGGACTATTCAACATTTCAAGCTATTATCATCTTCAGCTGCTTATTGGAGAGGAGATGAGAATAATCAAACTTTACAGCGTGTTTATGGAACATCCTTTACCAACGCTAAAGATCTTAAGAAATATCTATTAATGCTTGAAGAACAAAAGAAAAGAGATCATCGTAAAATTGGGAAAGAGTTAGATTTATATTTCCATGACGAAGAAGTAGGTCCAGGGTTACCGCTATGGACTCCAAATGGAGCAGTAATTATAGATGAAATAGAAGCACTTGCAAAAGAGAAAGAGGATTTAGGTGGTTATCAGAGAGTTAGAACTCCGCATCTTACCAAAGGTGATTTATATGAAAAATCTGGTCATTTAGAGCATTATGTATCAAGCATGTATCCAGCAATGGATGTAGATGGGACGGATTATTATATGAAACCAATGAATTGTCCTCACCATCATAAGATTTACGCTAATACACCTAAGAGCTATCGTGATTTACCTTACCGTTTAGCAGAATATGGAACATGTTATCGATATGAAAAATCAGGAGAATTATTTGGGTTGATGCGTGTAAGAAGTATGCAGATGAATGATGCCCATATTTATTGCACTGAAGATCAGTTCAAAGAAGAATTTATAGGCGTATGCAATCTCTATATGGATTATTTCAAGATTTTTGGTATAGAAAAATATGAAATGAGACTAAGCCTTCATGATCCTAAAGGTTTAGGCAAAAAATATATTAATAATCCAGAGCTGTGGGAAAAAACAGAAAATGACGTCAGAGATGCATTAAAAGACGCTGGATTAAAGTTTACAGAGTCTGTTGGAGATGCTGCATTCTATGGTCCAAAAATAGATGTTCAGGTATGGAGTGCGATAGGAAAAGAGTTTAGCTTAGCTACTAATCAAGTAGATTTTGCTGTTCCTGAACGTTTTGATTTAACATATAAAGATGTTGATGGTAAATCTAAAACTCCGCTATGTATTCACAGGGCTCCACTAGGAACACATGAAAGATTTATTGGATTTCTTATTGAGCATTTCGGTGGAAACTTTCCATTATGGCTCGCTCCAAAACAAGTAACGATTTTACCAGTTTCTGATAAGTTTAATGATTATGCATATGATGTATGCGAATCCTTAAAATCGAATGGAATTAGAGTAAATGTAGATAATAGATCAGAAAAGATCGGTTCAAAGATCAGAGATGCAGAAATGCAAAAAATTAATATTATGGTTATTGTGGGTGAAAAAGAAACTCAAGATAAAACCTTAACAGTTAGAAGAAGATTTATAAAAGAACAAGAAACCCTTTCATTGAATGATTTTACAAAACAAATCATCAATGAAATTAACGATAGGAGAGTACCGAATTAAAAAACAAAGAATAAGAGTTAATAATAGAATTTATGCTGATCAAGTACGATTGATTGGAGAAAATAAAGAGCAAATTGGAATAGTATCTGTATCTGAGGCTCTTTCAAGGGCGCAAGATGCTGGATTAGATTTAGTAGAAATATCACCTAAAGCCAAACCTCCGGTATGTAAAATTATGGATTTTGGTAAGTTTAAATACGAAGAGAAAAAGAAAGCGCAACAAAGTAAGAAAAAACAGCAGGTTATTAAAGTGAAAGAATTAAGAATGAGACCAAATATTGGCGATCATGACTTAGAGAATAAATTAAAAATGGGAAGAAAGTTTTTAGATGAGGGTTGTAAGCTAAAGATTACTTTGATGTATAGAGGTAGAGAAATGTCACGACAAGATTTGGGTCAGGACCTAATGACACGAGTTTTATCGTTGCTAAGTGAGCATGGAGAAATGGAAAAAGATTCTCCTTTGATGGGACGAAAGAAATCTATAATATTAGCCCCGAAATAGGAAATATTATGCCAAAGATGAAAACAAGAAAAAGTGTGTCAAAAAGATTTAAAGTTACTGCTTCAGGTAAATTGAAACGTAATAAGGCAGGACATTCACACATGCTAATCAGAAGAGATAGAGATGTGAAGCGTGCAGCAAAAAAAGCAACAGTAGTAGCACCTTCTTTTGAAAAACGCATGAAAAAAATGATGGGAAAAGTGTAAGCCATGCCAAGATCCAATAGTTCAGTTCCAAGACATAGAAGACATCGTAAAACTGTCAAGTTAGCCAAAGGTTATTTTGGAGCAAGAAGTCGTAATTATAAAGCAGCAAAAGACGCAGTAGTTAAAGCTGGTCTTTATGCCTATAGAGATAGAAGACAGAAAAAACGTCAATTTAGACGTTTGTGGATTATGCGTATTAATGCTGCGTCAAGATTAAATGGTTTATCATATTCAAATTTTGTACATTTATTGAAGGAGAAAGGTGTCGATTTAGACAGAAAGGTTTTAGCTCATTTAGCAGTTAATGATCCGTCTGTATTTGAAGACCTTGTAAAATATTTAAAGAAAAAGTAAAAATAAAGAAGATGTCACTAGATAAAAGTATCAAAGAAATTAAGACATCTTTTCGATTAGATTTATCCAACTGCAAAACACTCACTGATCTCGAAAACCTTCGTATTGCTTATTTAGGAAGAAAAGGGAAGATCACTCTATTATTTGATGATTTTGCAAAGCTTTCAGGGTCAGAAAAACCTAAATATGGAAAAGCATTAAATGTTTTAAAAACAGATTTAACTGCTGCATTTAATAAAAAATCAAATATTTTAAGTCCTAACCAAGGTAAGTCAAGCGATAATTCTACTGATTTTTCTCTTCCTGGGTACAACTTACCTAAGGGAAGCTTACATCCATTAGAACAGGTTACTAATGAAATAAAGTCAATATTTCAGTCTATTGGTTTTTCTGTTGCTTATGGACCTGAAATAGATGATGATTATCATAATTTTGAAGCGTTAAATGTACCAAAACATCATCCTGCACGAGATATGCAAGATACATTCTTTATTGACCCTAATACGGTATTAAGAACTCATACTTCTAACGTACAAATTCATTTAATGGAAAATCAAGATCCACCAATTCGTCATATTTGTTGTGGAAGAGTATTTAGAAATGAAGCTGTGAGCTATAAAAGCTTTTGCTTATTTAATCAAGTAGAAGGGTTGGTAGTAAATGAATCTTCTTCATTTGCAGAAATGAAAGGTACTTTAGAATATTTTGTACAAGAAATGTTTGGTAAAGATACGAAAATGCGATTTAGACCAAGTTATTTCCCATTTACTGAGCCAAGCGCTGAAGTGGATATATGGAATGACAAATTGAATCAATGGATGGAAATCTTAGGATGTGGTATGGTTAACCCGAATGTTCTTAAGAACGTTGGATATGACAATACAAAATATCAAGGATTTGCTTTTGGACTGGGCATAGAACGTATCGCAATGATTAAATATGGTGTTAAGGATATTCGTCTATTCTATCAAAATGATAAAAGATTTTTGGAGCAATTTTAATGAAAGTGTCTTTATCATGGCTTAAGCGCTTCGTTGATTTTAAATATTCTGCATCAGAGTTGGCTGATAAGCTAACCATGCAAGGATTTGAATCTGAGGTAGTTACAGACTTTAGTGCTTTAGAGCATATTGTTGTTGGTGAGGTAAAATCTGCTGAAAAACACCCTGATGCTGATAAATTAAAGGTTTGTACCGTTACAGATGGAAAAGACTCCTACAACGTTGTATGTGGCGCATCTAACGTTGATAAAGGTCAAAAGATTGTATTTGCTAAAGTAGGAGCAGTCTTGCCTGGAAATTTCAAGATAGGCAAAGCAAAGATTAGAGGTGTTGAAAGTTTTGGAATGATCTGTTCTGAAAGAGAGTTGGGAATATCAGAAGAGCATGATGGTATTATGGTCTTAGAAGATTCATCTAAAGTAGGTGTATCAATTGATACTATTCTAGGTGAAATGTATGATGCAATTGATGTAGAGGTTACTCCAGATAAAGCTTTTGCATTAAGTCATCGTGGCATTGCAAGAGAAGTGGCATCTATGTCAGGCGCTAAGCTCAAAACACCTATGAAAGCACTTAAGATTAAATCTAAAACAAAAGATGTTATCAAGGTTAAATTAGATAAAAAAGGTGGATGTACACGCTATATTGCTGGTACAATGAAAAACCTAACGGTTGGACCGTCTCCAAAGTGGCTTGCTGATTATTTGAAATCTGCTGGACAGAAAAGTATCAACAATCTGGTAGATATTTCCAACTTTATGTTGCTAGAGATTGGACATCCTACTCATGTATTTGACTTAAATAAGCTGTCAAAACCTACTATTGAGGTAAAATGGGCTAAAAAAGGCGAGAAATTTGATGCATTAGATGAGGAATCATATACATTAGATACAGACCATCTTATTATAACAGATTCTGTGAATACTGTGGCATTAGCAGGAATTATTGGAGGGAAAGATAGCGCTGTTTCAGATTCAACAACAGACGTATTAATTGAAAGTGCTTATTTTGACCCTGTTATTGTAAGAAAAGGATCTAAAAAATTAAATTTATTATCTGAAGCATCTAGACGTTTTGAAAGAGGCGCAGACCCCGAGGCAGCATTGGAAGCTTTCTATATGATTGCAGGGCTGATGTCCGAGGTAGCAGGAGGTACACTAGAATCACTAATTACTGATGAATCTAGTATTGATTTAACACCCCATAAGGTCTCTTTATCAAAAGAAAAGCTTTTAAAGTACACAGGACAAGGAATTGATGCAAAATCTGTTAGCTCTATATTAAATGGATTGCATATTAAGCATAGTGAGTCAAAAACAGGTTGGAATTGTACTATTCCATCTTTTAGACATGATGTAAGACATGCAACAGATCTCATTGAAGAGATATTGCGTTGTTATGGTTATGAAAATATTAAGTCTTCTTATAGTTTCTCCTCCCAAATGCAATATGCTAATGACGAAGAACAACCATTGTTTGAATTAAAACAATATTTATCTTCTATAGGATTTAATCAATGTTACAATAATTCATTACAAGATGTTGAAGAGGTAAAGGCTTTCGGAATTAATCCTGTTTCTGTGATGAATCCATCATCAGAAAAAATGAATACACTGCGCACAACTCTTCATCGCGGTTTATTAGAAAATTTAGATTTCAATTTCAAAAACGGTTCCGCTAATACATTAATTTATGAACATGGCACTGTTTTTGAAAAAAAAGGGAAATCTTTAGAAGATATTAATCAAATAAGCAACTTTTCTTGTCTAGTACATGGAAGTTTCTATGAGCAAAATGTACATTTTGGAGCAGTAGAGAATAACTTTTTCTTACTCAAGGGTATTGCAACTAACATATTTGAGATTCTTACAAAAACAAAAATTAAGTTTATAGAGGACAAGGATTCGTATTGTAATACATTTTATCGTATTGTAGATGGAAAAAAGAACACTGTTGGCTCTATCGGAGTAATAAGTCCATCATTTCTAGATAAATTAGATATTGCACATAAGACTGATGTATGTGTTATGGATATTAATACTGTCTTCTTTACAGAGCATTTCAATCACAGTGTTAAGGTTAAAGATATTGTATTGTATCCAACAGTCAATAGAGATCTCAACTTCAAACTAGATAGCAATGCTAATTTAGGTGAAGTATGCTCTGCAATGAAATCAGTTAACCAATCAATATTACAAGATGTATATCCTGCTGATATTTATCAGTCAAAAGAAGAGGGTGATAAAAAGAATGTATTGTTCAAACTGTCATTTCAGAGTGTTAAAAAAACACTTGAAGATAATGATGTAAATCCAGTTATTGCAGAAATTATAAGTCTTGTTACAAAGAAATTTAATGCTAAATTAAGAGATAATTAATAAGGAAATATTATGGAAGATTCAGAAAAAAAAGTTGTAAAAGTTAGAATTTTTGGTCAAGAATATTCTATTCGTGCTACCGTTGACGAAGCTCACATAAGAGAATGTGCTGCGCTAGTAGATAGAAAAATGTCAGAAATTCAAAGATCAGCACCTTCATCCTTAAATGCTTCCAAGATAGCAATCTTAGCTGCAATGAATATCTCAGACGAGCTAATGAGCGCAAAAAGAGGAGAATACTCTTTTAAAGGCGAAGTAGAATCAAAAATCCAATCTTTGATTGGACGTATTGAAGAAATAGTATAACAAAAGGAAATAACGTGTCTGATACTAAAATTTTATCGGGATTAGAGTCTAGTAAAGCTCTCTATGAAAGCTTACATGATCGTATCAGTACCTTAAAAGAAAAAGGTATTACTCCAGGATTGGCAGCTATTTTAGTAGGAGAAGATCCTGCGTCACAGATTTACATTCGCAATAAGACAAAACGTTTTGATGCTTTAGGTCTTAAATCTGAAATTCATCGTCTAGAAAGTTCTGTTTCAGAGCAAGAATTATTGGATTTAATTGCTACAATCAATACAGATGACAGTTTTCATGGGATTTTAGTTCAATTACCTCTACCAAAACATATCGATAGTGATAAGGTTATTCATGCCATAGATCCAACAAAAGATGTTGATGGATTCCATCCAGAGAATGCTGGTTTATTAGCAATAGGAAAACCAAGGTTTGTTCCATGTACACCAAAGGGAATTATGTTTATGTTAAAGCATTTTCAGGTAGATTTACACGGAAAGCATGTTGTAGTAGTCGGACGAAGCAATATTGTTGGAAGGCCTGTATCGGTATTATCCAGTCTTAAAACATTGGGAAATGCAACTGTTACTCTTTGTCATAGCGGTACATCTGACTTAAGAGACTTTACTAAGCAAGGAGATGTGGTCGTTGCAGCAATGGGTTCACCAGAATTCTTAGATGCCTCATTTATCAAGGAGGGGGCGTGCCTTGTTGATGTAGGGATTAATCGTATTGAACGTGATGGAAAATCTATTATTGTTGGAGATGTTAATCAGTCAAGCGTGATGGGTAAAGCTAGTGCACTGACTCCTGTTCCTAAAGGGGTTGGTCCAATGACGATAGCAATGCTAGTAGAAAACACCGTATTCTCTGCTGAATTGTTATTAAATTAAACACCTTATGAATCAGAAAAATACAATTTATATACTTTTATTGACGTGCTTATTATCAATTAATGCATGTACAGGATCAAAAGTTGATCAGGATGAAATTAAAAAAGCTAATCAGTTCTTTGAGTCTATCTTTCAAGACAGAGTGTTAGATAGTCCTGAGTTTCAGACGAGATTAGGTTATAAATCTAATTATGATCAATGGGATGATATTACCTGGGAGAATAGAAGAAAAGAAATCCGAAATGCCCAATTTAACTTAGAATATATGCTAGATAATATCGATATCAAAAAGCTCGATAATAAAACAGCTATTAGTTATCGATTAATGGAAAAATCTTTGCAAAGAACCATGGATTCCAATGACTATCTTTTTCGTGGATATATGGTAACCCATCGTGGAGGAAAACACTCTTCTATTCCATCTTTTCTAATCAATTATCATAAAATAGATGATGAAAGGGACGCAGAAGATTATCTCTCTAGATTGCGCAATATTGAGCCGTTATTTGAAGATTTTATTAAAGAACTAGAACTAAGAGATGAACTGGGAACAATTCCTCCTATGTTTGTCTATCCTAAAGCCATTGCGGTATGTGAAAATATTATATCAGGATACCCGTTTGAAGACGGTAAAAAACAGAATGTTATCTACGAAGATTTTGTCAATAAATTAGATGCATTAGACATTTCAGATGCAATCAAACTTCGTTATAAAAGCGAAGCCGAAGCTATCCTAGTTACGATTGTTAATTATTCCTATAAAAACTTAATTGATTTTCTTGCTAAGCAACAATTAAACGCAACCAATAATGATGGAGTATGGAAGTATTCTAATGGGGCTGAATATTATCAATATGCTTTAGACGGATATACAACATTAGGGTTAACTCCAGAAGAAATCCATCAAATTGGCTTAAGTGAAGTTGCGCGTATTCATGAAGAAATTTATGCTATCATGGAAGAGGTTGCTTTCGAAGGTACACTGCAAGAGTTTTTTGACTTTATGAGAACAGATCCACAATTTTATTATCCACAAAGCGATAAAGGTCGTCAGATGTATTTAGACCAAGTAAATGTCGTGGTTGATACCTTATCTGCACGTATTGACGAATTGTTCTATGGATTGCCAAGTATTCCGCTTGTAGTGAAACCGGTAGAGGCTTACAGAGAAGCATCTGCTGGAATTGCTTTCTATAGTAGAGGTCAAGCCGATGGAAGTCGTCCTGGAATCTATTATGCCAACTTATATAACATGCAAGATATGCCAATCTATAAATTAGAAAATCTAGCATATCATGAAGCGATTCCTGGGCATCACATGCAAATTGCTATCGCATTAGAAGTAGAAGGAATGCCAAGCTTTAGAAAATATGGTGGATACAGCGTATTTTCTGAAGGATGGGCTCTATACTCTGAGACACTACCAAAAGAAATTGGATTATATAAAGATCCTTATTCTGATTTTGGTCGTTTATCTGGAGAATTATGGAGAGCATGTCGTTTGGTTGTAGATACTGGGATTCACCACTATCGTTGGACCAGAGAAGAGGGGATTGATTATTATATGAATAATACAGCAAATCCAGAGGGTGATTGTGTTGGAATGGTAGAACGTCATATTGTATGGCCAGGTCAAGCTGTTTCTTATAAAATAGGGATGTTAGAGATTCAAAAATTACGTGCACATGCTGAGGAAACACTCGGTGATAAGTTCTCCCTTCAAGGATTTCATGATGTTGTCTTAAAAAATGGAGGAGTATCGATGGATATTCTACAAGACATTGTCCATGAATGGATTGAAAATCAGTAAATAGTATGATTATCATTAAAACAACTTCTGATAGCCATAAGGCTATGAAAGATATCACGAATACATTATTAAACAAGAAGTACGCTGCATGTGTCAATATTATTCCGCGTATGCGCTCAAAATACATCTTAGATGGACGTATTGTTGAGGCAAGGGAAGTAATGCTGTTAATTAAAACTTCCGAAGATTTAGAGGTAAATGTGTATAAAACGATTAAAAAATTACATAATTATGATATTCCTGAGATTTCGACTATCAAAACAGAGAATGTTGATAAAGATTATTTAAATTGGATTAATAAATCATTAAAAGGATAAATATGAACGATAACAACTATAAAGAATCTAGATGGTATAAGATTGAACGATTTTTTGATCGACACAATCATCTAATGGAGTTTATCAGAACAATATTAGCATTGCTTGTGTTGAGTTTGCAGCTTTATATCATTTCAAAGTTATAGGAAACGGAGGATGAATGTCTAAGAAATTAGAAACACTATCTGGATTTTTATTCATGATAGCAGGAGTAACATTTTTAGCATATACCATAAATGATGTTTTTTTCACCGAAGATGATGGGGTGGAGATGATTACCATTGATGGAGGCCATCAAGTATGGACACAGAAGGTAGGAGATAATCCATCTGTGAAGATACTGTTACTTCATGGAGGACCAGGTGCTACCCATGAATATTTCAAGATTTTTGATGACTATTTCCCAAACGAAGGCATTGAATACTATTATTATGATCAATTAGGATCTACCAACAGTGATCCAGCAAACGATCCAAGTTTATGGACTATAGAACGCTTTGTAGAAGAAGTAGAAACGGTCAGAAAAGCATTAAACCTAGATAAGTCAAATTTCTATATTTTAGGGCATTCATGGGGCGGTATTCTTGGTATGGAATATGCTCTGAAATATCAGGACAATATGAAGGGATTAATTGTATCTAATATGATGGCAAGTATCCCTGCATATAACAAGTATGCTGAGGAAGTATTGGGTCCACAAATGCCACCAGAAGTCTTAGCAGAAATTCAAGCATTGGAAGCAGCAAAAGACTTTACAAATCCTCGTTATATGGTAGAATTATTACTACCATACCATTATGAACAACATATATTACGCACTCCTTTTACAGAATGGCCAGATGAGGTCAATAATGCGTTCGCAAATATTAACCAAGATATGTATGTTTCGATGCAGGGACCGAGTGAATTTGGAGCATCTGGATTGTTAGAATTTTGGGATATTACAGACAAGCTATCTACCATCACTATTCCAACATTGGTTATTGCAGGAACCCATGATACCATGGATCCAAAACATAAAGAATGGATGGCAAATGAATTCCCTAATGGAGAATTTCTTTTGTGTGGAGATGGAAGTCATATGTCTATGTGGGATGATACCGACACTTATATGAATGGTCTTTTTAATTTTATAAATAAGGTAGAGGGAAATTAAATCAAATTAGAACATCTAACTGAAGGAAAAGTATTAAAATACTTGGCGATATTCTTTACAGGATTAATCGTATTGACTGTTGCAATAGTATTGTCGTTTAACTCATCGGGAAACTTTAGAGATCAGTTATTTGAACGTGCAATAGAGCCATTGCTGATTATTCCACCTAACGAACCGGATGTATTGCGTGTAGTATATACAGGAGTTAGCACTCCTTTAACAGGACATATTGCACAACAAAGTGTTGTCATATCAATTAACAATAGCAATTATGTGTTTGATGCAGGATCACGTTCTACGGCAAATTTTATTACCCAAGGAACTTTAGAAGCTGCTTTTATTGAAGCAGTCTTTTTAACCCACACTCATTCTGACCACATTGGAAGTTTAGGGGAATTAGTTTTGGCATCTTGGGGGCGTGGAAGAACAAGCTCAATGCCTGTATATGGTGCAACAAGTTTAGTTGAAGATGTCGTCGATGGATTTAATCTAGCTTACCAGCCAGACAGAGGGCATCGTATTACGCATCATGGCGAAGATTTTTTTAATCCAGAATATGGATTATTAATTGCACATGTTTTTAATGTAGATGAAGGGGAAACTTCAGTATTCAAAGATGATAATATCGAAGTATTTGCCTTTGATGTACCGCACGGACCTGTTGATGGATCAGTGGGATATCGTATTGTGGCAGGCGATCGTTCTGTTATTATTTCTGGTGACACCGATTTAATTGATGATTATAGCTTTGCAAATGGAGTAGATGTATTGATTCATGAAGGCATTTTTGAAGAAGAAAGCACTGATATTTCACGTGCATCTCAAAAGCTAGGAAATGAACGTATGAGTGAAGTATTTGAAGATATTAAAGATTATCATGCAAATTTGATTGATTATGATGGAAATCCAGGGTTATTAAGTCGTTTAGAAGGTATTGATATTGGTATGTTAGCATTGATTCATATCATTCCAGATAAAGACAATATGTTGATTAAAAAGAAGTTGCGTGAGTTTAAATCAAAAGCATCATTTAAAACAGTTGTAGTAGAAGACAATATGGAAATGCAATTACCCTTAAATTCAGATAAGATTTTTATAAAATGAGTATTATAGACAGCTTACAATGGCGTTATGCCACCAAAAAATTTGACCCAAAAAAGAAGATTAGTGATGCAGATATTGCAACCTTAAAGGAAGCAGTGCGTCTTACACCATCATCTTATGGGTTTCAACTCTATAAAGTTATTGTTGTTACCGATCAAAAAATTAAAGATAAGCTCTATAAGAAGTCCTATTATCAGTCCCAAATCCGTGATTGTTCGCATTTATTTGTGTTTTGTAGTTACAAAGAAGTAGAAGGAAAACATGTTGATGAATTCATTCATTTAATGGAACAGGGAAGACAACAAGATGATGAACGCGGCTATATGGATAAACTGAAATCAAAAGCAAAGATTATTGCCTATGGAACAATCGCAAAAACCGATCTTGGAAGACGCGATAAAGATGAAGCCCTTCATTGGATGAAAAAACAATGTTATTTAGCGATTTCACAGCTAATGGTAACCTGTGCAGATATGAAGATTGATTCTTGCCCATTTGAAGGATTTAACACAGAAGGATATGACCGTATCTTAGAGCTAGAAGATCGTAATTTGACCTCAACCGTATTATTACCAGTAGGATATCGCGCTGAAGATGATCGTCATCAATATCGTAGTAAAGTGCGTAAACCACTAGATAGGCTTTTTGAGGATAAATAATGAACACTAGAACAGCTGCTATTTCAATTATTATTTCATTAATTATTGCAATATCATTGATTAATGCAGGTAGCCAAGGAAGTATTATTGTAAATGAACTGCCTTTGTTTGCTGTTTGTGCACCGATTGGCTTTTTATTACATTGGACATTCTTTATTCCATCATATGCACTGAAAACAGATCATTATTTTGATTTAATTGGTTCTATTTCTTATATCGCAACAGTGATTACGGCGGCGATATTAAGTCCATCATTAGATATTCGAGGGATGATTATTTCTGGAATGATCATTATTTGGGCCATACGACTAGGTCTATTTCTGTTTACAAGAATTAAACAAGACGGCAAAGATGTACGATTGGATGTAATTAAAACAAAATTCATTCGCTTTTTAAATTTATGGACACTTGGTGGTTTATGGGTTTTAGTGACTATGGGAGCAGGCCTTGCTGCTATGACATCTACGACATCATTAGAGATAGGTTTTATAGGCTATATTGGTATTGGATTATGGGTATTTGGCTTTATGGTTGAAGTTGTGGCTGACAGTCAAAAAAGACAGTTTAGAAACAATCCAAACAATAAGGGGCGCTTTATTACCACTGGAGTGTGGTCTTGGTCTCAACATCCCAATTATTTTGGTGAAATTACCTTATGGCTAGGGATAGCATTGCTTGCGTATCCTGTACTTTCGGGAGGGCAATTAGCGACCTTAATATCACCTGTTTTTGTCTACTTATTATTAACGAAGGTAAGTGGTATCAATTTATTAGATGAAATTGCACAAAAAAAATGGGGTTCAGATCCGGAATATTTAGACTATACAAGCAGAACGTCAAAGCTCATTTTATCTCCTCCAAAAAAATAAGTATTATTAATGAGTATTAAACATAATATTAATCCGACGTACCAATCATTAGAATCCTCTATTGTAGATATTCGCACACATTTTGATCGATCAAATAACACCATTAAAGAAGGGCGTAATCATTTAAAAATTGTTGAATTAGAGGGAAAAAATTATGTTGTAAAGTCGTTTCAAAAACCTTCTGCAATTAGAAGTTATACCTATGGAAATCTTACCAAATCCAAAGCAAGGCGCTCATTTGAGTATGCAAATACCTTATTAAGTAAAGATATTCATACTCCAACTCCAGTAGCATTTATTGAACATTATAATGGTATGAAATTTTGTGAAAGCTTTTATGTTTGTGAACATTATGATTATGACTACAATTTAAGCGTATTATTGACCGAAAGAGGTGAGGGCGACCCTTCATTTAATGACAGTGACACACTGTGGACTGCGTTTATGAATTTTACCGTAGATTTACATGAAAAGGGGATTCATCACTTAGATTTTACCCGTAAAAATATCCTCATTACAACACAGGATAATATGTATCATTTCTCAATAGTAGACTTAAATAGAATGGAATTTAAATCCCTTTCTTTTAAAGAAAGAATTGCGTCTTTAGGAAAGATGACGTCCGATAAAGATTTAATAGAATTAATGGCAAAACATTACAGTATTGCCTCACAGACCGACCAAGCTAAATGTTTACAATTATTACAGGAATCTGTAGCAAAACATCAACAGTATTGGGATCGTAAACGTTCATTAAAAAAGATATTGAAATAAAATGGTTTCCAATTATTTTGTATATTTGCTAAACGTTTATATAGAAGGATAACTCTTATGAATAATTTAATTATCGCTGAAAAGATTACGGAAAAGATAAAGTTATATCATCAATTATTTAGATTTCCCTTAAAGGCTGAACTGTGGGAAGATATTTTTGATCAATCTATAAATGATAGCAAATCTCGTTGGGAGGGAGGTAGCCATACCCAAGGAGGAGATGTCACAGGACCAGATGGTATAAGCTATCAAAATAAATCTGGGAAAATAAGCATAAATCAAGATACAATGAGATGGAGTGGCAATCGTCTGACTAAACATAATGGTTTAGATGCTAAGGTTAATTTTATTTCAAGTCATTTATATGATAAATATGCATTTTTAGCTAGAGATGATCATGATTGGAATAATAATAAAAAAATATATTATTTTATTGTACTCGATGCATCTTTTATTGACTACAGCTTCGAAGCATTGTCATGGAGAGAAACTTTTGCTGAAAGAGGTGCTATGAAAGGGAAATGTAATGGATGGAAAGGTGAATCTTCAGACTACTATGCAGAAATTCGAAAACAAATGTCAGATCAGTTATGGACTACTGCAAAATTAAGCTATTTGAAAAAATGTGCTGATATTTATGAGAGAATTGATGCAAATTCATAGAATATGATTGAAACTACTTTATATAGAGGTGATTGCCTTAATGAGCTGTCTAAACTAGAAGATAATTCAGTTGATATGATTTTGACTGATTTACCTTACGGAACTACTGCATGTAAGTGGGATTCAATTATAGATTTAGAAAAACTATGGGAGCAATATATTAGGGTTGCCAAAGATAATGCTGCAATCGTGCTTCATGCACAGCAGCCATTTACAGCCACACTTGCACATTCTAAAATAGATTTGCTTAAATATGAATGGATTTGGGAAAAACCTCAAGGAACTAACCCTTTAAATGCAAAGATCATGCCATTAAAATCACACGAAAATATTTTAGTATTTTGTAAAAAGAAACCTACATACAATCCTCAAATGTGGTATTCTACCCCTTATAGTGGATTTAAGAGTGATAAGAAAAGCTTGGGCGAGGTTTATGGAGAGAACACAAAAAGCATACATCGTGACAATCCCACCGGTGAAAGATACCCCAAAACAGTTCTTAAGTTCAAACAGGAAACAGGGTTACATCCAACACAAAAACCTGTAAAGCTTGAAAAATATTTAATCAAAACTTATACAAATGAATTTGACACTGTTTTAGATAGTACAATGGGCTCTGGTACAACAGGAGTAGCTTGTGTTGAAACAAAAAGAAATTTCATAGGCATTGAATTAGATGATGAATATTTCAAGCTTGCAGAAAAGAGAATTGAAGAAGCTAAATTAAAACCTACTCAAACAGAGTTAGAGTTATAAAAAACATATTGACATAAAATATGAGCCTTATTGATCCTATCCATACTATTAAAGATGCCGAAACCAAGGCGTTGGTAGAGTTTTTTAATGAAACCTTAGGGTTTTGTCCTAACTCAGTGCTAACAATGCAAAAAAAACCATCGCTTGCACAAGCATTCGTACATTTAAATAAAGCAGTGATGGATAATGCTGGATCTATTTCAAGTGAGTTTAAGCGTGTTATTGCATATGTCAGTAGTAATACTGCTGGCTGTCGTTACTGTCAAGCACATACTATTCGTGCCGCAGAACGTTACGGAGGCACAAAAGAACGATTAGAATCCGCATGGAAT